>ERZ1292629.2435-Hain-H43-01um-R1-2435-length-15703-cov-11_pt1 | contig 15703 bp, 19 predicted proteins | sample MGYA00564399_ERZ1292629 | MGnify/ENA primary metagenome ERZ1292629 (study PRJEB36523, sample SAMEA6512636) | groundwater metagenome | collected 2019-01-08 | study: AquaDiva: Metagenomics assemblies of 32 groundwater samples
GTCGGGTAGACCGTAGCCGTATAGATATTGGCCGCCGCCGCGTTGCCGGCCCGCTGGGTGAAATGTACGACGTTAATCCACACGCTATCATCGAGCGAAAAATCAATATAGACATCCAACGTGTCGCCGGCGTCAGTGGCGCTGGCATTGGCGATATTGAGCAAGAACATAAACCAACTGCGCTCACCGCCCACAAAGACGCTCGTCCCATTTGCGCCCGCCGTACGTGCAGCAGACGCCGCCAGCGTAATCGGTTCGCCCTGCACCAACTCCACCCCACGCGGTCCTTTGATGCTCATAATCCCTCCATCGGGGAGTAGAATGTCCTATGGCGTTTGCCCGCCGAGGGCAACGCCCGCAGGCGATCGTCTACTCCCCAATTGATTGGTGCAATTAACTGACTGTCGCGCCCGTGCTCAGGGGCCGCCAGAGCATTTCCCATACAATCGCGCCTGTTGAGGCGGCGCCATAAGTCACGCCGATGACGCCATTAGTTACACAGGTAGTCACAACCGGATTAGCCTGGCCAGGAGCAATTGCGCCGACACCAGTAGTATCTACGATATCAGCCGCGGCCGTACCTGTGATACTGATCAGCGTGCCTACCAGATCGCCGTTAATATCACCGGTCGCGCCCGTAATATTATAGGCGGCCAGCGCATCCGGTGTGATGTATAACCGCACGGTCGTGGCCTGACCCTGAATCACCGTTGTCACACGACCAATGAGATGGATGATCTCAATTGAGCCGGTGAAGGTGAAGAGCGTACCGGTTGTTAGTGGTGAGGCGCTCGTGACTGTGGCTAATTGTGGTGATTGTAGCTGAGTGATATATCGCAATGCCTCAGCGATACTAACTGTATTGGCGGCTTTAGCCGCTGAAGGCCAAGTTGGAATACCTGCCGTCCCCGATAACTCAGTGACAAGCTGTTTGAGATACGCGATCACCGTATCCGTCGTCGTCACATCTCCCGCCGCAGTCGTGTCCGTCTTGTTGCCAATCACCTCGTTGATCTGAGCATTCAGAACATTGTCAGCCGCCGGAACATCATGAAATTCATCCACGATAGCCAGTTCCGTCACGAGTTGCTTGACATAGCCAACAAGTGTATCCGTTGCAGTCACCGCGCCCGCGGCTGCCGCGTCGGTTTTGTTGCCGATCACCTCATTGATCTGAGCGTTGAGGACATTATCCGCCGCAGGCACATCGTGGAATTCATCCACGACCGCCAACTCAGTCACTAGTTGCTTGACATAGCCAACAAGTGTGTCAGTAGTCGTCACCACTCCACTGGCCGCCGTATCCGTCTTATTGCCAATGACCTCGTTGATCTGAGCATTCAGGACATTATCCGCGGCAGGTACATCATGAAACTCGTCCACGACTGCCAATTCAGTGACAAGTTGCTTGACATAGCCAACTAGTGTATCGGTGGTTGTCACCGCGCCAGTTGCCGTGGCATCGGTCTTATTGCCGATGACTTCGTTAATCTGCGCGTTCAAGACATTATTAGCAGCCGGCACATCGTGAAACTCATCAATGACCGAAATGGCCGTGGCCAGAGCAGTCACATCGTCGCTCGCCAGAGCAGACGCAGAACCACCACTCACGGCAAAGCCAGCCGAGGCGTCGAAAATCGCAGTATCCCACTTTGACGTACCAATTGTGTCCACCACATCGCGAGTAAAGTTTGTGATGGCCTGCGTGTAGACGCGGCCGCGCACCGATACATTGGTCGAAGCTACATCCACCATCTCCACCCAAGCCGTCGTGACAACGCCATACCCGTCGATGACGATAACGACATTGTCACAGTCGTCAATGCGTACCGCGCTTACGACTGCATCGCCACCGGTGAAGCCCAAATATTTCAATTTGAGCTTGCCATTGTTAGCGGTATCCAGCCGGATAGCGGTCGCGGCCTCAATCAAGGACGAGGTGTCCTGAAATTCGATGTCGAGGTCGAAACCGTCGCCCGTCACGACGAAGGCATTGGTCAGCGCATCGTCGTTACAGACGGCGACGATATTATGGATACGTACGTCATCCGCCGAGACCGTCCAGGTAGCCGAATTGTCTGCTGAAGCGAAGGTGAAAATCGGCCGGTTGTCTCCAACTCCTAAACCAATGACGCTGATACCGGCTACATCACAGGCAATCGCAGCGGCGGCGGTCAGGCTCTCGGTATGACCTGGCATCACGTAGATCACGTCGCCGACGCTGGCTGTACAGAGGCCGATGGCATAATCTACCGTTGCCAACGGAGTGTCGGGATTCTGACCGCCGCCTACGGAATTGACGCCGCCTGTGCTATTGACGAAAAAGATGCTGCCGGGATGGTCAGCAAGATCGGCAATCGTGAATACGCCGCCGGGCTGATGACGACTGAAAAGCGCAGTTCTGTTTGGCATATTATTTCCTTCCGGGTTTCAACCGGTGTAGGTGTGGGTCCCGAGGCCCACGGCCCCAGGACCCACGTGTGGTTAATCAATCAACGATTCGACCGTCGGCTGATAGCGAGGCCCGACGATGGCAATCAGGATGCCGCCCAGGACTGGCGAATCAACCGACTCGACAGCCGCCAGGCGAACATATTTATAGCCTTCCTCGGCCAGTTCAGCGGCGTCCACGTAGACCTGATACAACTGCGAACTGCCGGCTGTGGTGACGAAACCAGTCGCCGCCACCGCGGCCCAGTCGCCCCATACATCCGTGCCCGTGCTCTTCCGGTAGATGAATGGTACCGCGGCCGTGGCCGTTGCTGTGATCGTGCTGCACGCCTCCACCGTCAGCGTGGAAGTACCCGTCGCACCGACGCCTTTGTGCAGAACGAACAGCACGCCCTCGCCTGCCGCCTGCACGATATCGCTGTACACAGTACCGGAAAACGCATCCGCTACCACGTCCAGTCCTTTCATGAAATGCATATCGAAGTTCATAGTCTTCTCGCTCCTATGCCCGCGCTGCCAACGCAACGAACGGAGACTGCGTATTGGAACCCTTGAACGGCGTCAGCGGCGCGTTCCAGGTCGGCTCGCCGCCTACCCGATAGATAAAGCGGAAAACCTGTTCGTCCTGAGTAAAACGCACGTGAATCGAACTGGCGTTCTGGATGCCGCCCTTCTCGATGCCCTGATACTGCGTCATGTCCAGCAGCATGATATCGCCAAGATCACCGACCGTAGCCGCCGATTCATGTGCGATGACCGGCCGGCCGTATAGGGTGCCGTAAGGCGCCGCGGACAACCCGCCGGGCGGCATATACACCAGCGCACCGCCCGTACCGACGGGAGCGTTTAACAGATGAAGTTGAGGCTCCACGTCCTGATTGACAATCCAGATGGCATTCATGCGGCTGCGCGCCCATAGCCGGCTCCACATCTTGACGATGTTCTCCGACACCACGGTGTCAGCCACCTGTCCCGTTTCCTTCGTGACGCTGATGACGGCGTTGCTGGCTAGGATGCCCAGCGGTTGTCCAACTCCGGTACCGTTGATCAGCGCATCCTCGACGATGAAACGCAGTTCATCAGGAAGAATGCGCATCACATAGGACTCCAGCGCGCTCACATCGGCCAACAGTTCGTCAGTCGCGTAGACCAACGCGGCCGCCTTGTTCAGTTTGATATCCATCAGGCGGAAGGTCGGCGAACTAGCCGTGATAGCGCTGTTCTCGGACATCCAGTAGCCGCGAATGCCACCATGCCGGCTGCCGGCGACACGACTCGTCTCAGCGTCGGCATAGAACGTCATGCCGTTGGCGTTGGGACCAATGCCAGTCATGGCAATGCGTGAGAGCAGTTGCCCGCTCTCATATACCCGGCTCAGGATGCTCGTGTTGCGGTCGCTGGCGACTAGGAATCCACCCGCCTGCGGGAGAGATTCACCCATGCCCGTCGGCGCGGCTTTCAGAGCATATCTGGCGCCCGTGATGGAACCAATGAACGCATCTCCCATCGCCTTGGTCAGGCTGAATCCACCCTGATCGAGCGGGTCGCCTGAGCGCAACGGAAGCATTCGTTGATCGATTCCCCCCCGGCCAAAGTCTTTGACCGAGAACAGGAATTCACCCAGGCTCTTGAACGGATTCTCGCGCAGTTTCTTGTCCGCCTCATCCTCAACAACGACGAAGCCGACCGAGTTGGTTACAACGGCCTTCTGCGCCGGCGAAGGTTCCACCGGTTCGAGCGCCATCACCGCCTTGAGCGCCTTCGCTTCGTCCGTGCGCTTCTGCGCCAGTACCAAGTCGCCATCGGCAATTGCTTGCCGTGCGGCCTGGAGTAGCTCTTGTAGTGTCATGTACCTACCTCCAATTCCATCAACAATATTTCAAGTTCAAGTCGCTTAGCGGCTTCGTTCGCGGGCGCCGATACTGGCCTAGTATCCTCTGGCGCTATCGCCTCTCCGTCGTCGCTTGTTTGTTCTACTATGTCAACGAACTCAATGTCCGTTTTGACCTGTTGCTGTGCCGTCGCCTCGGCCCACGCCTTGAGAGGATGCGCAGCCGTTAGGACTAGGCCTGCGGCCGGCGTCGGCGTCAAGCTGGCGTCTTTGCCTAGTGGCCAGGATTTGATGTACATGGCCTTGCCGGCAGGTTCATACTCGACCAAATTTGGCAGAGTCCCAGAAGACCAGCCGAGCGCACCCGCCTCAGCCATCGCGTAGATGGCCTTTTCATACTCGTCGCGCAGGGATAGCTGCGCCTCTACCCACACACCCGTGTCTTGAATCTGCATCGCGCCGACGCCCAGTCGGCGTTTCTTGACGACCGGATCTAGGCCATGATTATAGTAGATGCTGGCCTTATCACCGTTGACCATGTCGAAATCCGTGTTGCTGTCGAAATACTCACCAGTCAGGTCTGGCTGGTCGGCATGGGTGAAACGCACCAGATAGCCGCCTATTTTGCCTTGACCCATTGCCTTGATTACGCCACCCTCCAACATCAGTATATCACGATTTTTTGTCATCGGCATTGGCATATCTTCTTGCTCGTACAATTTGCGCAGCTTGGCAATGGCCTCAGTCTTGTTAGGCCCTTCGTAGACATTTCCACGATATCCCCCGTGCAGCGCGGCCCAGGCCGCGCCCATCAAACGGTGGTCTAGTGCGCCTGCAACATCGCGCACGCGCAGATGCCAGGTAGTGACCGTATCCGGGTCTTCTACGACAAGATAATGGGAAGCCGGGTGTTCGCCGTCTGCCTCTTTTTTGGTGAGCATTTATCTACCCTTCAACGCCTCATCCACCGCCTGCTCGAAATCACGCCGGATAGCAGGCAGCTCTTCATTCAGCACCTGTTCGTCCGTCTGCCAACGCCCGCGGTGAATTTTGGCTTGAAATTTCTTAGACTGTACCAGCGGGCCATAAGACGCACTATTCCCCACTTTGCCTGTTAGGCCATTCGCCTCTCTAATGACCCTAGTCGTCCACCTTTGACCTAGTCGTTCCGAGGTTCGTGGTCCACCTTTGAAACCATAACCGCGAATATAACTACTGCCTGGTCTCTGCGGCGGATAGTCAGCCATGCGCGCCTGTACTCTGAATACCGCGCGTTGCATCGGCGGCTCCAGCACGTCGATGGCGGCGGCTCTACTGAGTTTCGCCATCAATTTGTTAATGCCTTTTATCTCGATTGATACCGACATCTGCTTTGGCCTATCTGGTAACAAAAAACGCACCTGCCGTGCGCCTCATGCGCCTGGTAAGTGCGTCTAAATACGCCTCGATATGCGATTGTCTTATCTTACATCTTCTGAGCTGGCTTGTCTACCTAAGCCATGTGGGCCTTATGTCCTCCCACACGCAGCGTAGAATGGTCCGCAAACGCCACGTCGAACCCCAAATGGTGTTTTCAATCGCTTGCCATGCGGCCTCGACTGCTTCATCCGACTCTAGCTTAGCAAGGCATCGAAATACCCAATGCCCCGGCGGTAATTCCTCCAACATTTTCATGCGTATACGTTGCTCGAGTGCCTCCATCATTGCACCGCCAATTGATACGTTACGACCAACACCGGCTTGGGCCGAAATACTAGCGCCCCAATGCCACCTAACATGATGATGCGTCCACACCCGCTGCGCGGCGCTTCACTGGTGACACTCGCCACACGGTAGCCCCGTTTCGCCAGCTTGCGCGCGTCGTTCTGATACTTCCGTTCGCTCGGATAGCGTTTCACAATAATACTCGGCCTGACCCACATCTGCGCCTCCTGTCTGCGCCTTATCAATGCGTACCAAATCTATGATAGCCGTCTTGCCACGATCCACTACCCGCAGCAAACCGCGCAGCGGGTCGTACTCTGCCACGAAACGGCCCGTGATGGGATGCACGAGTCTGACTAGCTCAGTCGGTATCGTGCCGTGCACAAGTTACCTTTGTTCCTCGATGACGGGTACAATCCAACAGCGACAATTCTTGACAATGACTCCATTGCCGCTGTATAATCCATACATATCTGACTGGAGGTCATATACATGTCCGCTAAACTCGAAATTGCGAATTTTGACAATCTCATTCATCGCTACTTGGCCGGCGAACCTGAGCATAAACTCGCGACTGAATGGGGTATCAGTCGCTATGCCCTGCATGAGCATCTCATCAAAAGCGGTATCCATGTTCGGAGTCAATCCGAAATGGAGCTCCTCAAATGGTCGCGAATGGCTATGGATAAACGTGTCGCCCAAGTCGCTGCCGCTCACGATGCCGCGCGTGGACGTATAGCGTCCCATGCCGAACGTCAAAGGCATGCTCTTTCCCGTGAGGGTAATTCCTACAATTCCCCCATTGTCGAAATCACGCTCGCCCGCTATCTGTGCGACGCCGGATTGTCGATCACGCCACAAAAAGCTATCGACGTGTACAATATCGATATCGCCGTGGATGTTCCTCCCATCGCCGTGGAATTGTTCGGCGGCGGCTGGCACGCATATGGATCGCATCTTGCCCGATTTCACAAGCGTATCAAATATCTGCTCGATAGCGATTGGTCGATAGTCATTATCTGGATCGATGGCATCCGCTATCCTTTTGGGATTGGCTGTGCTCAATACATTATCACCCTGGCGAAGGAACTTGGCCGAGATAAAACCTTGCAACGTCAATATCGGGTGATTCTCGGTGACGGCCAACTTGCGCCCATCCGCAAGAGTTATCTCAATACACCTACCGATATAAAACGACTTGGCAACGGCTGAAATCGGGCCGAATGAAATTACTTCTGTTCCCGATAATAAACAATTCACGTGCCTTGGCGGATAAAATCCATCGAATGTGCCATTTATTTCTGTTTGTTTGCCATGCAACGGAAAACATTGTGGACATGTGAATTCGTCTCTAGCCGTGCGCCATTCGATTTTTTCCACTACGCCGCTTTCTCGATAAGCGATGCGATTGGCCTCGGCAAAAGAACGCGTCACTTCCGTGGTCGCGATTCTCTCCGCTCTCGCCGCCCCGAACGTAGGCGTCAAGTCATCAATGAGAGCTTGCAATGGCTCGCCGTTGCCGATCCACCTGCCCACCGCCTGCCGTACACTGTCCACCGTCGTCTGCTCCACCTGGTGAATCAAATCGCCTGCGTGTTGTTCGGCCCAGCGGCGCGCCGCGGTATTCACTAAAGTATAATCCATGCCGAACCCGATAGCCTCAAACTGTTGTACTGCCACACTCACGCCCAGATCGACGCCGTCCTGCAAAGCACGGGTCAGCGCATCATAAAGCGCCTGATCGCGCTGAAAATGAGTACGCGTCTGCCGCACCGTTTCCTCTACGTCCATCGGAACCTGCCGCGTGATGTCGGCTAAAATATCGTCCATCGCCGCCTGTAGGTTGCGTCGTGTTTTTTTCTCAGTCAGGATACGGATGGCACGCTCAGCTTCATCATCTTCCGGGTCCAACTGCAAAATCAACGCCTTGATCGCATCAGGGATACCCGTCCCACGCCAACCGAAAGGGGGTTGCGCCATGGCTGCCTCCCGCACCTCTGTCGCAATCACATGAAGCTCGTCGTGCGATAGATAATCGGCGTGGAACTCATGTATGTCGCGATCAGGACGTTTCTTGAGCCAGCGCCGGAAGGCTTTCATTTCCATTTGAGCCGCCATATCAATAGGCGACGGCGGCGACATGGTAGCCACGACTGCCGGCGGCGCGAGTAGTGCAGACGGCGCAGGCGGCGTATCATCCAACGCGATGTACTCGATCCCGCCTGGTAGGTAAAGGCCTAGCATCTCAGCCGCCACACTGAGCTTCATACCGGCGTCCGTATAATTCTTGAAGGCCTGCGATCGTTCCGTCTCGTCCGCCTGGAAGACCGCCATCTCCTGCGGCTTGAACAAAAAACGCAATCCCAGCGGCGCCATTACCTGACGATTCAGTTGTCTCTGGATTAGCCGGCAATCTGGGATGATCGTCATATTGTAAAAATTCTGCTCATCCTGCTGCGCCGTGGAAAAATTCGCAGCATTACTCAGAGCCAACGAATGTGGCACGCCCAGCGCCGTCAAAATATCCTCGCGCTTCTCGGACGTCAGCGTAGCATCGGTCAATGACTCAAGACCTTCGCCAACTGTCACCGGTATCACACCCGCCTTGACCGCGGCGGTCGCCCAAGAATCTTTGACGCCGCTGAAGAAACGTTTCCACCAGGCCTCCAGTTTCTTCATTTCCTCCGGCTGTGGATTGCCTTCCACTGTCAACAGCGTAGCCTTAATCGCGCCACGCTCAAAAAACTGAGACGCAAACGCATCGGCATTATAGAGCACGCCTGCAGCCTGCGCCGCGGCCTGCGCCGCGGACGTGGCAGGCGCGGTCTCGCGCAGGCCTTGTCGCCACAAATATACCACGTCCTCGAGAGCTAGAGTTTGCGGCGCGCCCTTGCTCAACATGCGCTTGAAACCCACTAGGCCGGCGGCGGCGTCCCATTGCGGCCGCATACTATCCGGATCAAGCCAACGTATGTTGAGCGTTTGTACACGGTTGCGTTCTAGATACCAAAACGCTTCGCTCTTGAAACACCAAGTCGCTTCCGTCTGCCAAAGCAACTGCGGCAGATTGGCGAGAAAAGTCAGTTGCGCCGGCGCATCCTCATCCTCACTGATCCATAGGGCTGCGCCAGCGGCGCTATCATTGGCGCTGCGAATCTCCCACGGCACAGCCACTAGCGCGTTGGCTCTGATTTCGATGCCGCGATAGAGAAAAGCGACCGCGGCCGCTCTTTTCTGAATATCATCGGCATCCGCGCTCGCGCCGGCTATCTGCCAGGCGCTTTCCGGGAGGTCCTGGAGCGCGATAGCTTTCGTGCCTGTGAAAAGCAACTGATTAGTTGTCATTGACCTGCTTTGATTTTAGCATAAAAATCCTTAAATCAACTCCATAGCAATAATGAACCCATGCTGTCCGCTAATTTCGCGAAGGCCGCACTCGCGGCATCGACTTGATCGTCATGGCGACCGTTGGGAAAGATCGTGAGTTCGTCCAGAAAAGCTACGTTCCAGTCGCCGCGCACCAGCTTGACGTTGCGCGCCTCACACTGCGCGGCAAACGGTTGCGTCCGTGTGAGCTTGTCGCCCGTCACCCGTTCGGCATAGACAGACCAACCGGCTAGGGAGCGGATAGTCGCCTCGGCGGATTCTTTGCCGCCGCTGCCCGGCTCCTGCTCAACCCATATCGTTACGGCGCGCCCGTCCATTTCGGCGGTCTGGCGGATGACGCGTTCGCGGTCCAACGCCGACCAGCGGCCGCGGATGATAGACTCCACATAAAATACGCCATCAGAGTCGCGGGCCATCAACACGCCTGCGCTATAGTCCGCAGAAGATGATTCTGTGCCTGCTTTGTCCCAGTATCTCACCCGGGCCGCGTCATTAGGCGCGGCTCCCACTATATCAAACCAACCGCGCTTGAAAAGCCCGCCTTCCAGCGCCGTGGGCCGCTGTTGATAAAGCGCCGTGAAGGACTGCGTACCCAACACGGTGCGGATGCGCGCTAGGTCCGTTTCGTCGAAACGCGCCGGCCACAAAGCAGCACCTGGCGCACGACCTAGCGGGTCATTGACCTCCGCCAGGGCAGGCAGCGTGACCACCGTCCAGTTGGCGGTGTCCTCACTGGCGAGGATGCGCCCGGCGAGATCATCTTCGTGCCACCTGGTCATCGTCAGGATGATGGCCCCGCCCGGCTCGAGGCGAGTATACAGGTCATCACGATACCAGTTCCATACCCGATCGCGGTAGGCTTGGCTATTGGCATCCTCACGCGACCGCATCGGGTCGTCTACGCACACAAGTTTCGCGCCGCGGCCCGTGACGCCCGTCCCTACGCCCACGGCGCGGTAGCTGCCACCACCCATAATCTCCCATTCGTCCGCGGCCTTGCGCTCGCTGTCCGCTACGTTCAGAAAGCGTTCCGCTATCCTGCGCGCCTGGCGGCTGAATACCGTCGCCAGGTCCTGATTGTACGCGCCAGTGATGACCGCCAGCGCCGGATCGCGCTGCATCCTCCATACAGGATAGCGGATGGTGGCGAGTGAGCTTTTGCCGTGACGGGGCGGCTCAAAGATCATGAGCTTGTTGAGGACGCCGCGCTCGATAGCCTCCAGATAGCCGCGCAGATACACCAAGTGCGGTGCACTCCAGTCGTAGTCTGGCGTCACTTCATTCAACCAATCGCCAAACGCAAGGCGCGCGCGACGGCGGCGGCGCAGTTCCAATTCCGCAGCGGCCTTCAGTTTATGATCTGATGATGGATTCCAATTCGTCGTCTGTGAGATCAGAGACATTGCGTATCCGTATATCCAATTTATCCACAAACATCCCTAAATGTTTGCCTATGGTCACGCGCGCCTCATGGGCGTCATAAAACTCAATTTGCCGTCCCTGCGCCGTTTCCCTGATGGCCTTGATGAGATGCGCTTTGCCCGCCGCCACCAATCCAGCGGTGTCTACCGAACCATCAGGATAAATGTAGTTACTATACTCGGCGCGGCCCTGTTCCGTCTCACGCGTCAGAATCTCATCCGTCCCCATGATAAGTTCTGCTTTACGCGCTTCGATGTAGGCCGCGATACCAACATTTACCAACAAACGCGGTCCTATCGTACAGGGTCGACCCTTATATCCAGCACGCCTTGCCGCCTCGCTGGCATTCCAACAGCGCAAGAATTCCTCTGCGAAAACTTGTTGTTTGTGTGACAATCCCACGCTCTACCATCCCCACAGCGCCACACACACCGCCCACGCTAGACAATACAGCACGCGTACAAGAAGCATACCACACTGATAGCGAAAATTCTCGGTCACAAAATCACCTCGGTCGCTGTATTCGAAATCGTCGCGGTCGCCGCGGTCAAAAGTAGCTGCGCCCCGCCTGTGCGCATCGTTAGCATTCTATCCCCACCATCCGTACGACGGCTTGATGACGGCGCCGAGCAGCGCCATGATGATAGCCGTGCCTATTTCGCCACGCGAGAATGTAACCAGCGCAAAAATGCAAAACGCGATGGACAGAAATGAGAGCAATAGCCAGACGAGCGCCGAGATGACGCGCAGCCAGTCTCCGTCGGCCAGCCAGTGCAGGGACGGTCGGTTCTCTTTGCTCCCGCTGCTCCACTCAGATTCATCATTCATGCATCGCCTCGAACAGTGCGGCTATTCTATTTGTCCAGCCCGCTCCGAAGACACCCCAATTTTTCGACGCCGTGTAGATGCGCAACCGCTTGGCCGCGAACACATATGGGCTTGGTCCCGCTTCGGCCAGTAGTTTCGTCGCCGCACTCACGCCATGCAAAACGGCGGTATCCATCAGAAGCAAACATGCTGGCCAGGGCAATTGATCGGCGCCGCTCTTCTGCCAGTAGTCACGGCGATAGATAGCAATGGCATCGTTCTGTGTCAAATTAATGATGTCTAACTGTGGATAAGATGCCGCGCTAATGCCCCAGTTCGTGCCCTTGAGTATACCCACACCCTGTTTGCCGCCCGTCCAGTTCCCGGAATCGACGGGGACGTTTTGATAGCCACCTTCTTGAGCCAAAATGAAGGCAATACTGCGCTGCCATGTATCTAACGGCTGCGGTTGCGGCGTGGGCGGCTCTGCGGTGGGCGGCGTGGGACCGTCGTTGGGCAGAGTCGGAATGTACACCGCAGGCGGCGTTGCGCCGGGCTTCGCCAGCGATAGCTCAGTCTGCTGTCTAGCCCATTGGACCCATCGTTCGTTGACCGGCTCGGCGTCGCACTCCTCAATCCACGGGTGCGCGCCGTCGGTCGTAAAAAGATGCGCGCTGTCAATATAGAGATCGGTGCGTAACTCAACCTCGGCCTGTTGCCATTGCGCCAAATACTGCTCGGCGCTTATCCCGCTGTCTTTGTCCTCATCGTTCCCCTTCCACCCGTCGCGGGCAACTAGACCAAACGTTTCGTCTGGGTTCTGGCGCGCCCGCAAACCGCCCAATTCGGTCAGCATAGTCGGCACTTTGTGCGGCATCTTTCGGTAGCGCAAGAACCACCACCCCGCATAGAAGTGCACGCCGGTATTGAATCCCCAGTATTCGTGGATTGCCAGGAACGTTCCTGGATGCGCGTCAATCCATGCAAGGATCGGTTCCCACGGTTTCCAGTCAGGCGGCGCGTCGGCAATGCCCCCATTGCCCGGCCAGCCAACCGGGAACTGACAATGCAGCGTGTTGACGCCTAGCCGCTGCGCCTCATTGCCGAACGCGAGTTCATAGATCAGTTGGGTCTGGATGCCATTCTCCAACCAATGAGGAAATTCATTCACGCCTTCGACTAGGATGCGGTTGAAATCCAACCCGCCGATCTCATCGAGATGCTGTTTCCACTCACGCGCATGACGGCGACCTGTGCCTGCCGGGTCGCGCCAAATGTCGTCATGCTGTTCACTCAGAGGATGGTCACGCAGAACCACACGGGCAGGCGCACGACGCATCACCTCGCGCACATGGTCGGCATTTGGCGTACTAGAGTAAACAATTTTGGCGCTGGGCGCTGGGCAGGCCGCGACAAAATCCATGTCCTGCGGTCTGTTATGTGTCACGATATAGTGCGCGCCGACCTTGACCTTGCTCAATCTGTGTATCCTATCGCTACTGCCACCGGTAATTTCTCATACTCACCCTGGCGCAACAGACGCTGCACCGTCGCCCGCGCCGCCTTGACCTTGCCGCGCGTGATGCTGTGATAAGCGCGCCGGCCACGCCGGCAGGTCCTGCAACCACATAGGCGGAGTTTCACGACTCACGAGATCCGCGTGCCGACAGCAATAGTATGAGTCAATGACGCAATGGCCGCCTCCAATTTGGCGGTAGCTACCGCATTGCCTTCGAGCGCCTCCATCATGCGAGTTTTATCGTTTCGATGTACCTCGGCATTCTCACGCTCGCGAGCGACATAGGCGGTATGATTTTGCTGCATGAAATACAACGCCATAATCGCGATAGCTGTCGGACCTGTCTGTCCCAGCAACCACTCCATAATCGTACCAAGTTCCACGCTCGTCTCTCCGTTCTAGTTTTGCTGCCTACCTGTTGTCTTGCCAACTAGCATAACACTATCTGCGGCGCTGTCAACAGACGGACTATCGGCGGCCGCTGTGCCCGGACACGAGTATTACCGAAACCATTACCGTCGCCATTGACCGATTAGCACAACAGGAGCAACAGATCATGCGTACCAACACGAAACAGCGATACGCAATCCAAGTTAACGGAGACATCGTCTATCACGATCTCTCTCGTCGCGAGGCGGAACAGACGGCAAAGCAGGAAGCCGCCAAACAGCAGCAGGTTTTCGTAACCTGGTTTCGCAGCAGCGATGGACAACATGGTTATCTCAATCGGGACGGCAACCACGCCATTACTGGCACGGCCTGGTAGCTGACTCCACAACCGCATAATCCATCACCGATAATCGCATAGCTCCCCCTCGCCCCGGCCACCCCGCCGGGGCTTTGCTTTGCGCGAGGGTGCATAAAATTTAAGGTTCGTTATTATCAACAACTATTGACAATGTTCGCAAATGCGAGTATAATGGAGATAGACGAACGAATGCCTACAAAAAGAGGAGAAGATGATGATAGATTGGAAAGCGGTAGACTGGAAAGCACGGGCCGCTGCCTTTGCTAAAGAGGCCGAGGCCGAAAGAATCCGACTTTTGGGGACAGAGGCTTCAGAGGCTTCGTGCTCCCGCTGTGGTTGTCTGGTCGATCCCGACCGGCTCCTATGCGCCAAATGCAGCATTGATGTTGATGCGGAGCAGGCAGCACGAGATGCGGCGTGGAAGGCTGGAACGGGGTATGCTCCAGTTCATGACCGCAGTCAGTATGATGATGACGGCCGCGAATGACCACCGAACAATACGATCAGGCGGTTGCCACCGCCATCGATAACGCGGTCGTCGAGTTGGGATATATTCCCAGCCCCACCCGCGCCGAGCACGTCCTGACCACACTCGCCACCATCGTCGCCCGCCTGAGCCGGGACTTCCACCTGCTCAATCTAACCACCGCCGCAGAATTGGCCGAAAAATGGCACGTAACGCCGCGGGCGGTACAACAACTCGCGCAGCGCCGCCATGCGCGATTTGGCGTGGGAATGCTCATTGGCGGCATGTGGGTGTTCGCTATTGATGAAATCCCCCTGCTCGAACAGGACATGCGACGCCAAATCTAATCTCAACCGCACAGATTACCCCGCCCCGGTTCGCGCCGAACGAAGTCCACTACTTTTCCGTTTTTCACGGGCAAAGAACTCAGATGTGGCTGGTTTGGAAATGCCACACCTAGTGCAAACTTTGAAGTTGGACGCGAGTGGGATATTATGGGGAGGCATCAGAAGTTCCTTTCTGGTGTCACGCCGGGGGACATTTCGCGATGTCGCCCCGGCGACTATTTGAGGTTCGTATAGGTTCATTATACCACGATCCTCCAGTTAATGACAGGTCAAAATACAAAAGATAAACTGAGCGGGGACCGGCTCTTCCCACGTCGGCCCGCACCCGATGCCCATCCTCCACTGCCCACCGAACCATCCTTCGCCCAACACATGGTCACGATGACGCGGCGAAAATAACAAGGCGGCCAACGCGTCTGCGGCGTCGCCCGGTCCTAGTCGGATGGATTCAATCCAGTTCACATCGCCGTCATGTTCGTACCAGTCAGGAAGTTCCCCGTAGTGATGGACCCACCAGTTGGGCCCATGCCCATCCGGGTCCACATGCCCTACATACTGGTCACGTCGCATATTCTCACATCGCCGTCTCGCGATGGTCTGCAAATCCACGTCCCACTCGAGACGGTCGCGTTTCTGATCAGGGTGATTGCGTATCAGTCGATAGAGTTCGGATTCCAAAAGAAACGGATCCGCCTGCGCCGGCGCCATGCTATCGCCGTGGATAACGGGCAGGTGCAGTTGATAGCCTAACTGAATACGACGCGGGACGATGGGGCCGTTGCTTAATTGGGATGTCATGTGCATTTGTGCATCGCCTCGTCGACCTGATGGCGCAATTCGATACGCTCGTTGATGATGGTGAGATAGCGCGCCGTTATCTCGTCGCGGCGCTGGGGACTAACGCCTTTGTGCTCTTCGCGCGCCAGGGCGATAGACTCATCGGTGAGCGCGTCAATTTGGTTTTTGGCGCGTGCGCTGGCGCTGCGCAATTCGGCCTCGTCGGCGGTCGGTGTGGTGTCAG
>ERZ1292629.2437-Hain-H43-01um-R1-2437-length-15697-cov-6_pt1 | contig 15697 bp, 17 predicted proteins | sample MGYA00564399_ERZ1292629 | MGnify/ENA primary metagenome ERZ1292629 (study PRJEB36523, sample SAMEA6512636) | groundwater metagenome | collected 2019-01-08 | study: AquaDiva: Metagenomics assemblies of 32 groundwater samples
CGTTGTGAAAGCTTCGGCCGGAAACTGGAATTTTGGGATTTGGCGCCGATTTTTTCCTTTCTTTTTTTATGGGGCAAATGCCGCGCCTGCGGCCAAAAATTTTCCTGGCGCTATTTTTGGACCGAGCTGGGCCTGGGGGCGATGTTTATTTTGATCTTTTGGAAATTTGCTGGGAATTTTATCGCGAGCGGGATAGAAGGATGGGGCTTTTTTGTTATATGTTACATGTTATTTGTTGCGTGTCTCTTATTTCTTATTTTCCTTTCCGATCTGAAACATTTTATTATTCCCGACGAAGCGATTGTCGCTGGCTTAACTGGTTTTGTGGTTTACGAATTTTTTAGAATTTTAGACATTGGATATTTGAATTTTATTGGAAATTTTACCCTGAGCGGAGTCGAAGGGTGGAAACCGGAAATTGGAAATTTTTTGTTGGCCTCTCTGATTTCCGGCGGCTTCTTTTTGGCGTTGGTTTTAATCTCAAAAGGCCGTTGGATGGGCTGGGGTGACGTGAAATTGGCTTTTTTGATGGGGCTTTGGCTCGGCTGGCCGAATATCTTGACCGCTTTGTTTTTGGCTTTTTTTTCCGGTTCAATCGTGGGAATCGCTCTGATTTTCGCCCGCAAAAAAACCCTGAAATCGGAAGTGCCTTTCGGCACATTTCTGGCCGTATCAACTTTCGTCGTTTTGCTTTGGGGGCAGGAAATTTTGAAATGGTACTGGGGGTTGTTGGGGTGATTTGCCTCGGTTATTGACAGCAGATTAAAATATGATGTATCCTTAATTATCATTTTCGTTCTTTTCATATAAAATAAAGCGTTAGCGGGCGGTAAATATCAAAATTTATCGTTCGTTTATTTCCAACCTTTCTAAAAGGAGTTTGTAATGAAAAGGATTCTGGTATTTCTGCCAGTCGTTATTTTTCTGGCATTGGGCTGTGCCATTTCCGGCACAAAATTGAAACCCGTTGCTTATTCCCACGAGAAAGTGAGTCTTATGGGAACAGGCGGCAGTCAGTCTCCGGAAGTGTTTAAGGAATACATTTCCGGTTATGAAGCCGTCTGGAACGCGACCGTTGAGACTATCCAGGAAGTCGGCCACCCCATCGTCACGGTTGATAAAAACAGCGGGACTCTCACGACCGACTGGCTGGAAAGAGGCGGCGCGCCGTTCATTCTGGGAATGCCCTTTAATACTTTCAAAGACCGTTTTACGGTGCGGTTTCTGAAACTGGGGGATTCTCAGACCAAAGTCGGGGTGAGGCGAAGTTTGGCAATAATGGAAAAAGGGCAAGCCAAGCCGCAAACCTCCAATGGCGTGATTGAAGGGTGGTTGCTGGACGAAATCGGCGCCAAGCTGGCGACCAAAAAATAACGTTTTTTCAATAAACAAAAAGCCCACGCAACGCGTGGGCTTTTTAAATTGTCCGGTTGTGATATTATTACAATATAATTAATATTTTAATATTTTTTTATGGAGATTTTATTTAGAACAGTTTTTACTATAATAATTATTTGTGCTTTCCCGATTAAAATTTTAGTATCTTATGGTATTTTGGATGAGTATATTAAAAATACTGAATGGTTTGTAAGCCCAATTAACACTGCCGGAGAGATAATACTGTTTGTCTGGTATATAATTTTACTGTTAATTTTTTATTGGATAATTCGTATGATAGTTCTTGAAATTTATAGATTTATTAATAAGAGAAGAGAAAGGAAATAAAATATTTTTTATGCAAATTTTATCCGGCATAATTTTTCTTATAATAGCTCTTCCTATTTTACCGGCTAAATTTTTGGCGTCTTTGGATATTTTCAGTAAATATATTAAAAATACCGAATGGGCCGTGGAACCGGTCAATGTCGTTGGCAGTATAATTTTGTTTATTTTGTTTGTAATTGAGGGGCTGATTTTTTATTTGATAATTCGTGCCATAATTATGGCGGTCCGTAGATTTATTAGGATGATTTACAAATTTATTAATAGAGAAGATAATAGAGGATAAAATCAGTTCTTTAAAAACCGAACAAACAACAATCTTTCAAGGGAGGAAGTGATGAAAAGCTTGGGATGGATTTTCGGGCTGATGCTGGTTTTGGTCAGCGCCTCGGCCGGTTACGAAGTGTCGACGCATCAGAAATTGTTTGACAAATCTCTGTTGGTTTTAGCCGGAGACGGTTATCAGTCGTTAAGCGATATTTTCAAAGAGAAAGGGCTGAACGAATGCATTAAGAATGGTCTGAGAGACGCAGATGAAATCCATACGGATATCAGTGATTTTGGTCAAAATTGGGATCATGGAATGAATCCGTGGACTCATCGGGGATATGCTCCAATGAAATCTTCGGCCGGCGAAACAGTTAAATCTCTTTTCTGGGAGGCGGTTTACGGTTGGAATAAGGGCCGGGTTGAAGCGGCCTATAAATTAGGCTTGGCCATTCACCGCTTGGAAGACATCACTTTTTGCGGTCACAGTAATCTAGACACAGGCTTTATCAGCTCTGCCTGGGATTTACTTTGGGATATTAACAACCCCTTAACCAAAAACCATGTAACTTATGAGCAGTATGCTCGGCAGTGGCTGGATAATTTCTCGGAAGACCAGCTCATCAATCTCGGTTTTCTGGTCAACAAGGGAGGCGTCTACAATTTCTCAAGTTTTGAAAACAACGGTTTAGTCCATTGTGCCTCGGGCGATCCGTTCGGCTGGGTGGATTACGCCGCGCATCAAAGCTACGATTGGCTGGAGCCGTTAAAAAAAGCCGATCCCGGCTCGGATGTCTGGCAGGACATCACCAAAAAGCAATTCATTCTTTGCCAAAAAATGGTGGCCGGATTTCTGGTCTTTTTCCAGAGGACGGTCAATTTGACCCAAACGCCGTTAGCCATCGTGCCTCCGCCTTCAGGTGAAATCGGCGGTTGGCCGATGTTTGGTGCCAATGCCCAGCATACCAACGGAGTATCCTACATCGGCAAAAAGCCGGATAAAATTTTATGGCAGAAGAAAGGAGTTCGTAGTTGGCCGGTGGTTAATAAGGAAGGGATAATTTATGTGGCTGGTTATCTAGAAGAAGGATATTTTTCGGATCAGCCAAAGCTGTATGCTCTTCGGCCCGATGGTTCTATATTATGGTGCTACGATTTTAGAATGTCTGGAGGAACCCCGTTTTATTCTGATTTTTCACCAGCGTTGGATCCCGAAGGAAATATTTATATTTCCCTTCATGGAGATCTATACAGTTTTTCTTCCGGAGGTTCTTTAAATTGGTGGAAAGGAGGCGTGGCTGATTTCTCGCCATTGATAGACAAGCAAGGACGAGTGGTTGTTTATGGCGAAAATCCTTATCATTATGGTCCGGCTCGGCTTTCTGTTTTTGACACCGAAGGTAATATAGTTTGGCAAATTAAAATAGGAGGCGATTGTGCTCCAGTGGTAGATTCCGAAGGAGTAATTTATTTAGCAGAATTACCGAATCTTTCTTCTCCCGGAGGAAAAGTTTCCGCTTTTGATTCAAAGGGTAATTTGAATTGGGCATGGCGGGGGCCTGGAATAAATACGATTAAAATTTCGAAGATTGCTTTGGCCCCCGAAGCAATTTATATCGCCACCGGTGAATTATTAGGCGGCGATTGTCTTTATCGTCTTGAGCCTCGGTTGGCCCAACCAGACGATAACTTGCAAAAGCAATTGAAATACGGAGGGGAATCAACCGGTTTCGCTATCTCTGGCAATAATCTATTTTTTACCGCTGGTCATTTTTCTACCGGGCCTTTTCTTTGGCGGTTTTGGCGAAACTCGGCGACTAATAAATGGGAAAATTGGGAGTTTACTCAAAAAGGATTTTCTTCCGAAGTCGGCAATTACTTCAGTCCGCCAATCATTGACGCTTGCGGTCAAATTTATATCGCCAGCACCTCTTTAGATGTTTACGCTTTAAGCTCAGATACCGGAGCGATTATCTGGGTATATCAGTCTTCGGAAAAATTTCCTGTCAAATTTTCTTCTTTTTGGGGAAATCCCTCAAAAATGATTCTTGCCCCAGATGGCACATTTTATGTTGTTTCAGAACGCACTCTTTACGCCTTGGGTTCAAACAATCCTCCAATCTGGCGAAACAACGTAGCGGCGCGGCAAACGGAACCAGCGGTTTTCAAAAACCTGGGCGTGGCCGTAACCGTGCAAAGTCCCAGCCAGAACGAAATTGAAGTCAGCCTGAAAGACGAACGCTGTTATCGGGTGGAAGCCAAAGGAGAATTCACGAGCGCCGATCTGGCCATCGGTTATAGCAATGAACAGCTGGCCAAGTGGGGCGTCAAAGAAGAAAAAGCGACTTTGGCTTTTAGCGAAGATAACGGCGTCACTTGGCAACTGGTAGCGACGGTCAGGGACGCGGCCAAAAAAGTTCTTTACGCTTTTGGGTTGACCCATCTTTCTCTCTGGAAAATCGTGGAGGGCGAAGAAAAGATGACAGCCGTGGCGGAAGATTATTTCGTTTTGGCCTCGCCTCAAGTCTTTCAACTCCGCCAGAATTATCCAAATCCTTTCAATCAAGGGACGGTCATCCGGTTTAATCTGTCAAAAGACAGCGCGGTTGATTTAAGCGTCTTTGATGTTTTGGGACAAAAATTGCTTGTTCTGGCCTCGGGCAAATATCCGGTCGGTTCCCATCAGATTTTTTGGAACGGGAAGGGTTTGCCTTCAGGCATCTATTTTTATTCTCTTAAAACAGGAGACAGAACGGAAACCAGAAGAGCTCTTATTTTGCGATAAATTCCAAACCCCGCCAAAAAACTGACGGGGTTTTAATTTTGTTTTTGAATAAAAAAGATTGACTTAGAGGCTATATTTTAGTATAATTTAATTTGAAAATTATAGCTTCCGCGATGATTAAAAAATACATAAAAATTTATAAAACTCTTTATAACCTCCCCGAATTTGAACGCAAAGAAAAAGTTGATTCGGATTTTTTCAGTTCATGCGAAAAGAACCATGATTTTTTGGTGGTTGTGATCTGCAATGAAAATAAAGAGATTCTTCTTTTGAGGAATTTTAACAAGAATATCGGGTGGGAGTTGCCGGGCGGCCATATAGAGGAAGAGGAGAGAATAGAAGAAGCGGCGAATCGGATTGTTTTAAGAGAAACGGGATTTTCCATAGATGAATTAAAACCGATCGCTTTAATAAAAAATATTTTTGAATGCAGAGAGAAGAATTTAACTCATTTTGGCATTGCTTTTTTTGCTTCAGTGAGGGGGGAAATTGAGAAACAGTCGGAAGACGTGAAGTTTTTATTCACTGACGATATTCCAGAAAAAATAGCTTATCAGGATGAGAAAATTTTAAAAGAAGCGAAAAAAATAATAAGAAAGGGCGAGTTAAGCAATTCTTTCAGGGAAATAGACAGCGTTAAGAAATCATTTTTGTTTTATTTATTCCATAAATATTTTTTTAAATTTTTTGGAGAATTCGCGTCAAGAAGGATAAAAAAAGAAATATTGAACAATGTTTTGGGCAGTCCAAATACCATTTTGGATGTTTCTTGCGGAGACGACGATCTGATTTTTGATCTGGAAAAAAGATATCGCCCTGAATTTTGCGTGGCCAATGATATTTCTTGGAAAACCGTTTCTTTAATAAGAAATAAAGAGAAGCATTCCGATGTAATTTTTACCAATCATGATATTTCCGTTTTCCCTTTTGAGAGGAAGTTTGATTTGATAATTTTTAAAAATACCCTTCATCATATTTCTCCGTCAAAAAGAATAGATCTGATCAAAAATTTATCCGATTTTTCAAAACAATTGATAATTGTGGATGTGGAAGACCCTTCTAAATCCAATCTTTTGTCAAGAGTTTGGCATTATTATTATGAACATTTATTGAACGATCAGGGCGGTTCTTTCTTGGTTTTCAGAAAATTAAAAGAAATTTTAGAACAGAATATCAAGGAGAAAAAAACCTCTTTTAATTTATTTAATACAATAAAAGGAAAATATTTTATCGCTTCTTTGACAGATCAGGCGGAATCAAAGGAAGTGGAAATAAAAGCGCGCCTGGATTTCTCAAAGATAAATGGCATAAGGAAGAAATTATTGAAGGAGGGGGCGATTTTTCAGGGAAAAACCAATGAGAACGACATTTATTTTACTTCTTCCCATCGAGATTTTATAAAAACCAAAGAATGTTTAAGAATAAGGGAAAGAGGCAATTATTTGGAGATGACCTATAAGGGGCCAACGACCAAGGCGATGGAGAACAAAAAACAGTTTTGGAAAACAGAGATAAATATTCCTCTTATTTGTTCAAAAAAAGAAGCGGAAATATTTTTGCAATTTTTGGGTTTTATAAAAGTCGTTGAAGTAAAAAAGGAGAGAGAAAAAATTGTTTTGAAAGATCAGGAAATAATCATTGATAAGATAGAAGATCTTGGTTGGTTTTTGGAAATTGAAAGCAAGGCGTTAAATAAAGAAGAAGAAAAAGCGGCGGTCAAAGAGAATTTGAAGCTTTTGAAAAGAATGGGAATAAAGGAAGAAGATATCGTCAGCGAACCTTATCGGGACCTTTTTTTAAAAAACGAAACGGGATAGAGAATTAAAGAGTTTTTTTGAAAGGAGAAAGATTATGCAGAAAAACTTTTTGCTTCGGAGTTCTTATAAAAAAGTGTCCGAAGAATATCGGAGAGTTTTGAAGGAGTTTCAGGAAGAGATTCCGAAACAAATTGGAGACGCTTATGATTCCGGCGGCCAGTGGCACGACAATCCGGCTTATGACGCGGCCTTGGAAAGGCAATCCAATCTGGCCTCTCAATTAAAGGCTTTAAGCGACTTTCTAAAATCGCCGGTCTTTATTGAGGATCTTGAAATTTCTTTGGACGGCGTAAGGGTCGGCGTTGAAGTGGAAATTTCCGAGGAAGACGGGAAGACCTCTTCTTTCAAGATTTTGGGGCCGGCGGATGTAAAATTTCATCCCGGCGTCATGTCCTGTTATTCTCCGCTTGCCCAGCAATTGATGTCTCACAAGGTCGGAGAAATAATTGAATGCAGACTGCCGAAAGGAGTCAAGAAATTTCGGATCATCAAAATTTCAAAGATTGACCTCAAATCTATGTAGTTCTTTCCCAAACCGCGGACAAAAATCCGCGGTTTTTAATTATTTATTCAAACTGGCCTTTTTCGCTTTTTTCGGATAAAATTAAAGCAATATGCCAAACTCAATCATTCGGGTAAAAAATTTAAGCAAGATCTACGAATATTCCAAAAAGAAGGCCGGTTTGAAGCACTCTTTTAAAAATCTTTTTAAAAGCGAGAAATTGTATTCCGAGGCGGTGAAGGACATTAATTTTGAAATAGACGAGGGGGAGCTGGTGGGTTTCATCGGCCCCAACGGCGCGGGAAAAACCACTACGCTCAAAATGCTTTCCGGTATTTTGACGCCTACCGCCGGCGAGGCGCGGGTTTTGGGTTTTATACCTTGGGAACGAAAAAATGAATATCGCAAACAACTGGCCTTGGTGATGGGGCAAAAAAACCAGCTTTGGTGGGATTTGCCGCCGATGGAAAGCTTTCTTTTGAATAAGGAGATTTATGAAATAGACAATGAACAGTTCAAAAATGATTTGGCGGAATTAATGAAGCTTTTGAAGGTTGAAGATATTGTTGAAAAGCCGGTTCGCAAATTATCATTGGGCGAACGAATGAAATGCGAGCTTATCGCGGCCTTGCTCCATCATCCCAGGGTTCTATTTTTGGATGAGCCAACCATTGGGCTTGATGTTATCGCTCAAAAAAACATTCAGGATTTTTTGATTAAATACAATCGGGAGAAAAAAACCACTATTTTGCTGACTTCCCATTATATGGCCGATATCGCCAAGCTTTGCCGGCGGATAATCGTAATCAACCAGGGGAAAATTGTTTTTGACGGCTTAATGGAAGATTTGATTCGCGAATACGCGCTTGATAAAATCATCACTATCTTTTTTGAAGACGAGGCGATTTGTCCGGCGCTTGGGCAATTTGGCGAGATTTTGGAATGCGATGAAGTAAAAGCGACTATTCGCGTTCCGCGGGAAAAAGTTAAGGAAATTGCCAGCCGAATTCTTTCTTCCGATATACCGGTGCGCGACATTGATATCAAAGAAGTGGAAATTGAGGAAATTATCCGCGGTATTTTTTCTAAAAAACAATAAACTATGCGGCGATATTTTAAAGTCATTAGCAACAGTTTTCAAACGAATTTAATTTATCGTTTTAATAATCTGATGTTCGTTTTTGCCCAATTTTTCAGTTTTGGGATATTTTTTTATCTTTGGGTTTCAATTTACAGGCAAGGCGGTCAGATTGGAAATTACACTTTGGCCCAAATGATTTTTTATTATTTGGCGGTTAATTTTGTCACCGTCGCTTTTGGAGGAATGGATATGGCTAAGCGCGTCGGCGAGGATATTCGCCAAGGCATAATGAATAATTTTTTGACCAAGCCGGTGGATTATTTCAATTACAAATTTGCCGGGGCGCTCGGTGGCGTGGCTTATAGAATTGTTGTCGCTATTTTAAGTTTTTCCGTCTTGAGCTGGGTTTTTGGAAATTATTTTGATTTTTCTTTTCAGTTCGCCAATCTTTCTTTTTTCTTTCTTTCGGCCAGCCTCGGCTTTCTTATTAATTACCAGATTTTTTATTTAATCGGCCTTTCCACTTTTTGGTTCGGTTTCATAATGGGCTTTAATTTTCTTGCTCAAATGATCATTAAATTTTTAGACGGCAGTATTATTCCTTTGGATCTATTGCCGCGAGTCATTATTGATATTAACAACTGGCTACCTTTCAAATTTATCGTTTTCGTGCCGATTTCTATCTTTACCGGTCGCCTGACTCCCGATAGCGGGGTGTTTCTGGCGCCGCTTGGCTGGACTATTTTGCTTTATTTTTCCAGCCGGCTGGCCTTTAAAATTGGAATCAAAAAATATGACGGCTTCGGCGCGTAGAATAAAAAAATATTGGCGGATTTTTTGGCATTTCCGGCGGATGCGTTTGATGACCCGGATGGCGTACAGCGTTAATTTTTTCATTATGGCCGGAGGAGTAGTTTTCCAGATGATTTTAAGTATTGTGTTCGTGCGCGTGATTTTCGGTTTTATCGGTAATCTGGCCGGATGGGGTTATTATCAGGCTCTGGCGGTTTTGGCAACCTATATGATAGTCGAGGGTTTAATGTGGGTTTTATGCGCTTATCTGGGAGCGCTGGATCAACATATCAAACAAGGCACGTTGGACGGCATTTTGACCAAACCAATGGACACGCAATTCTTGGTTTCAATCTGGAGAGGGGATCCGGAAGACTCCGTTCGTTTAGTCAGCGGGGCGGCGATTTTATTCTATTCTTTGGGTCATATTGATTTAAGTTTCGGGCAATTATTGCTTAACGGATTTTTCTATTTGTTGCTGGTCGCCAACGCTTTTTTGATAATTTACAGCTTAACTTTGATTTTCCATTCGGTTTCTTTCTGGCTGATAGAAGGAAGTTCTTTATATTCATTAAATAATACTTTGACGAGAATGTCGCAGTATCCGACGGATATTATTTATCACGCTGTCGTGCGGACGATTTTAACGGCAATCATTCCTCTGGCTTTCATGGCGACAATTCCGGCCAAAATTTTAACCTATGGTTTGGACTGGCGATTGATCAGCGCTTCTTTTTTAATCGCCGCAATTTTTTTATTCATCTCTCGCCGTTTTTGGCTGTTTGCTTTGAATCATTATTCCAGTGCGAGCAGTTAAATAAAAATTTATGGAGAATAAATTATTTCAAGTCTCTTTGAAAATAATTCTGAAAAACGAGGAAGGGGAAATTCTAGTATTAAAGACGCGGGAGGAAAGCTCTCTTTTTGGGTTTTATGATTTACCCGGGGGAAGAATAAAAGAAGACGAAATTGAAACGCCTTTTGAAGAAATTTTAGCCAGAGAAATAGCGGAAGAATTGGGGGAAAACGTAGAATATGAAATAAAAATTAAACCGGTCGCCATTGCCCGGCACGCTTCTCTTTCCGGCCAATTATTCTGGGTATTTTTTGAAGCCTTGTATAAAAAGGGGGAGATAAAGATTTCCGCCGAACACAGCGGGTACCGATGGGAAAAATTAAACGGAGAAAATCTAGAAAGATTTTTTATAAAGGGATCGTTGGAGGGAATGAGGAATTATTTTAACGATTTAAGGAATAATTAAAAATATGAAAACAAAAAATGCCTGGCAATCTTGGTATCCAAGAAAAGAAAAAATAAATGAGGATATGCCCGTTTTGGAAAAAATGTTTCGTAAAAACAGCGTTTCCAAAATTTTGGACGCCGGTTGCGGGACCGGCCGGCACACTGTTTATTTTGCCGAAAAAGGATTTGAGGTTTATGGTTTTGATTTTTCGCCTTTTGCCGTAAAACGCGCCAAAGAAAAACTGAAAGAAAAAAGATTGCGGGCAAATTTAAAAATTTGGGATATCCGCCGGAAGCTTCCTTATAAAGACAATTTTTTTGATGTGTTGCTTTCAATTCGGGTATTTCATCACAATAATTCCGAAACCATTAAAAGGATAATTGAGGAATTTGTCAGAGTGGTTAGAAAAGGCGGTTTCGTTTATATTCAAGTTCCGCCGCGCCAGTTAATCTTAAAATACGCTATGTTTGACGAACGGAAAGGGAAGTCAGGGATTAAACTTGAAGAGGGGACATACACACCCGGCCACGGTTCGGAAAAAGGCGTGCCGCATCATAGTTTCACCAAAATTGAGCTCAAAAAGCTTTTCAGTGATTTCAAAATTAAAAGAATCAGCTTAAAAGATGGACAATATAATTTATTGGGGGTGAAGAAATAAAGAACAGTATAAATATGAAGAAAAAGGAGATAGAGATTAAAATTGAATTAACGTCCGAAGAGTTCAGTAATTTTACTAAAGATATCGCTGATTTTAATTTTGAGAAGACATTCGGTTATTTCAAAAAAGACTTTTCAAACATCCAAGAAGGAATTTTTCCGAGAATAAAGTGTATAAAAGGGAAAAAGAAAGAAATAATTTTAGGTGTCAAAGTAAAAGTAGGAAATAATAACCAATTTTTTGAACGGGAAGAAACGGAAGTAAAAATTGATGAAAATGAGGATGTTAATAATTTAAGGGATGTGTTAAAATCTTTAGGATTCAGCCAGGAGATTATTTTTGAAAAAAAGAGAAGGAATATTATAAAAGACAATATAACCATTTCTTTTGATGAGCTTCCTTTCGGTTTTTTTGTTGAATTTGAGGGCAAGCCGGAAAAAATAGAAAAATATGTGCGCGAACTGAAATTATCGGATAAACCGCGGATAATAAAATCTTATCTCGGGCTATGGGAAGAATGTAAAAATCGGCGCGGCATTAAAGAAAAAAACTGTGTTTTTAAATAAAAAATCTGTTGCTTGAACTATTTGACACTCTTTTTGGGAGGAGTAAAATAGCGGTATGGCAAAAAAGACAAAATCAATCAAAAAAGACAGCTTTATCACCAAGAGATATTTGGATAAAGCGCTAAAGGAACATTCCGCGGCAATTATCAAAGCGGTTGATTTCGGATTTGAAAAAAATAGAAGAGAGCATGAAATTTTTGAAAGTAAAATAGATTTCATATTTAAAGAGAATAAAAAAGAACACGAAACCTTTGAAGATAAAATAGATAAACTAGCCAATACGCTGGATAAATTTTTAAAGCACCTAATGGATCTAAATGACGAATTCAAAATAGTCAAAGCGCGGTTAACGAAGGTGGAAAAAATACTTGAAGAAAAATTAGGGGTAGTGATTAATTAAAAATATAAAAATATAATTCCACCCTACGGGTGGTCATCCGAAGGATGAAAAAAAGACCCGGAAGTTTCCAGGTCTTTTTGGTTTGAGTTTTTGACGCGTTGGTTCGCGCGTCGAGATCATTTCAAAAGAACAACTTTCTTCGCCTCCGAGATTCCGTCGGCGGTTTGGAGAGTGTAGAAGTACAGACCGGAGGAAAATCGGGAAGCGTTCCAGACAGCGGAATGTTTTCCGGCTGACTGTTTTTCATCAACGACTGTCGCGACCTTTAGGGCAATTAAGTCAAATCTTCTTCGGGATTTTTTGATTAAACAGCATCATGTCAATTTGATGATGCAGATGTTCAATAGAATGCGAATTATCAATCATTACATCCGCAATCTCCTTGATAAGATGTGTTCCCCATTCCTCTTTCTTTTTGTCTCGGGGCAAGAGATACTCCCTCGCCTTTTCTAAAGAGGGAAGATTTTCACGAATTACCTGTCGGTGCAGTCTGATTTCTAGGGGGATATCTACATAAACGATAACCACCCTTCCAGGCAGTGACGATCTGATAAATTCACCAAAGGCAGGACGGTATAGGCTTTCCAAACAACAGTAGACAATTCTTTGTTTTCGGCAGTATAGCTTAAGCTCTTCGACGAAACGTTCGGCCAGCCAATCGGGGCGCTGTTTTTCAGTGACATCATTCCATTGTTGGAAGTCGTCCTCAATTCCTTCTATTTCCATCACCGACTTTAGAAAGGTTACTATTTTTAATCTTTTTATACCTTTGGCATCTAGGTATCTTCCGACTGTACTTTTTCCTGATTCGCTCATTCCGCCAATCAAGAATAGTTTTTTTAACATTGTGTTCACTCCTTTCCAAAGAATAATTTGATTTCTCTGACTGCTGCTTCCGGCGAGTCTGGCCCATGCGCTATATTCCTTACTATATCCTCTGCGTAATGCGCCCTTAACCCATGTGGGGGCACTCTTTTACCGATAATCCCTCTGACCGCACTAATTGCGTTTTCTCCCTCTACCAGGAAAACCACAACATTTTGTGAGATGAGAAATTGCAATAGTGTGGGAAAATAATCACGGTTCATATATTCTTTGTAGAGCTCTTTAATGAACCTTTCTTCAAGCAGGAAATTAGTTTCTTGTCTAACCGTCAAACCGGATTGAATAAGTAGTCTCCGAATGATCGGGACAAGTCCTTTATCAATTCCATCCGGCTTAACCATCAAAAGAGTTTCTTCTGTTTTCGCCATTTAACTGCCTCCAGTATGGCCATTGAGCTGGCCAATCAACATCGACGACGATAAATCTATTTGTCTCCGAGAAATAGGCAAATTCCACGGTGGGCGAAAAAGAGATCTTTTTTAATTCCTCGAAGCCGTTACGATGGTACGACAATCCCAGGCATAATGCTTCAATGGTCTCTCTGGCAAAACATTTCTTGTATCCCATATCTCTGAGGTTTAATCGTTGAAATGTGAATATAGAATCACAATCAAACGATTCTAGTTCCGAGCTAAAGTATTTGAATTCAGAAGAATACGCAATTTTAGCGGGGATTACCGCTTGTTGCATCTCAATAAATTGCTTCTCTGAATCGAAATAGATTAGCTTCCCGGCTATTGCCTTTTCGTCCCAAAGAGGGAGGGCAAATTCAATCCAGCTCTGTTTGCTATATCGACCAATGAGGGCGGGAATTGTTTCACTAAAAATTACATTCCAACGGCCATCCGCGTCACGGTACAAAACATTATTTTCATCTCTTACAATAAAGAAAGGAGTGCAGAGTGTCTCCATCGGTTTTTCGGAAACGATGATAATGAAAGGCCTTTTTTCGATGAACCGGCGGTAGCATCTGCTTATTTCGGCTTGTCTAGTAACTTTGACGGGATAGATATCTAAATCAATAGGGAATCCCAGCTGGCCTAGAATCTGTCTCTTCTGTAACCGTAACGGCAAACTACAGTTTAAAGATAGATTGCAAGAAAATCTTATCCTTTCAGAGAGGAAGTCTTCGTTATATACTATCCGAGGTTTCATTCGCGTCTCTCCTTTATCTTCTACTGAGACTTGCCGTGGGGGTTTTTGTTAAAGAACAGAATAACTGGCGTCCTTTTCCATTGACAGATTCTATATCACTTTTAGTATGGATGCAATACCACGCTCCTTTATATATGACCGGTTTGATGTCTATCTCTGGTCTGTTCCGAAACACAAAATCAATGACCAGATCTAAATCATTAAATTTAGAGAAGTCAGGGATAAGCTCAAATAGGCGGTAATCAATGACCATTATGCCTAGGCTACAAAGTAACTTTTTTACACATCGATGTTTAGAAACTACGGGTATCATATCAATGATTTTGCCATTTTTTGTCTTTATATGAAGATGAGTGTTAATAAGACTAGTGGGGCTGACTAAAAGTGTTATAGCGGCATGATGAAAATTTATTAACTTTTTTAGTATTTCTGTTGAACAAATTACATTCCCGTCCATATAAAGGAAAGGTTCTTTAATCAGATTTTTAACTTGATATAGAGCCTTGGCATTTCCCTCGATTCCTCCGTCAATAAAATAGATTCTGTTATTAATAAGTCGGGGAAAAGTTTTTTTGACGAAACTAGTTAGTTGTTGATGGTAAAATCCCGTGAGTAAATACACTTTTTCGAATTGAGCCAAGAGCAGGGCTAGTACAAAATAAAAAAATGGTCGCCCATTGATTTTTAGTAGGAGTTTGGGGTTGTATTTTTTCCCGACTCTTACTCCTTCACCACCGATAGCTACAACGGCTGTTTTAATTTTTCGAGGTTTTACTAATTTATTAATTGCACGTAAGAGTATATCTTTACTTTCAAAATAAGTTAATTTTTTGAACGCGGTTTCTAAATCAAACCAGCCGGCATCTGTAAATCCCTCTTTTGCAAGGGGTATGATTTTTGAAAAATCTGTCTGGAATAAAAAATAAGAGACAATTTTATTTCTTGGTTGATAGTTATCCTCGGGTTGTCTGGCAACGTAGTGAACTTTCCCCAATTTTCCTATTATTTTCATTTTTTTGATAGGAATACCGCATTCTTCATATATTTCGCGGAAGGCTGCTTTCTTTTCGCTCTCTCTTTCAATTCTTCCTTTAGGGAGCAACCATTCACCATTTTTGTAGAGCAATAATACTTTAAACCGTTTGCCGTTTCTTCTTACAACGATCCCTCCCGCTGATTTGATTGTGTTTTGATTTTTCATATAGGTTGTTTTTAACAAAGGAAAACAGGTTAAAAATACTTTTTTTAATTCTAAAGATAATACTAAAATAATAATAGCATTATGTAAATACCTTTTTATTTTTTCGAAAAATTAAAAACCGCCGAGCATCTCGCAAGGCGGTTTTGTTTTGGGTATCCTTCGCTTTTTGGCTTCGGAATACCTTTAGGTTTTGACGCGTTGGTTCGCGCGCCGAGGTCATTTTAAAAGAACGACTTTTTTCGCCTCCGAGATTCCGTCGGCGGTCTGGAGGGTGTAAAAATACAGACCGGAGGAAAATCGCGAGGCGTTCCAGACAGCGGAATGTTTTCCGGCTGACTGTTTTTCGTCAACGAGCGTCGCGACTTTCTGGCCCGCGGCGTTGTAAATGATGATTTTTACTTCGCCTGTCTTGGCCAGAGCGTAGGGGATGGTCGTTGAGGGATTGAAGGGATTGGGAAAGGCATTGCCTAGAGAAAACGCTTTGGGCAGGGATCCTTCGTCCACCTTCACATCTACCACCACCGGCTTGGGGCTGGGGCGGTAGGTTTGCTGGAGATTCGCGCCTTTCATGGGCCAGGCGGTTTGCGCCAGTCCGTGTTCGCCGTTGGTGTCCAGAGCGCAA
>ERZ1292629.860-Hain-H43-01um-R1-860-length-32807-cov-7_pt2 | contig 15690 bp, 30 predicted proteins | sample MGYA00564399_ERZ1292629 | MGnify/ENA primary metagenome ERZ1292629 (study PRJEB36523, sample SAMEA6512636) | groundwater metagenome | collected 2019-01-08 | study: AquaDiva: Metagenomics assemblies of 32 groundwater samples
CTTCTACCCTACTATTTCCCCAAGCTTCTACCCTACTATTTTCCCTAGCTACTACACTACTATTTTCCCTAGCTACTACACTACTATTTTCCCTAGCTTCTACCCTACTATTTTCCCAAGCTACTACCCTACTATTTTCCCAAGCTACTACACTACTATTTTCCCAAGCTTCTACACTACTATTTCCTTTGACATAAATTGTTTCCTTAGTATTATCAATAACAATCTTCACATTTTTAAGATTACATGCTACATCAAATTCTGCCTGAGTAGTAACTTTAATTACCATTTGTTGTTTCCTTGTTTCCTTGTTTCCTTGTTTCTTTTAGCTCGCTAGCAACATAACGTAATAAAGATTACGTTATGTTCACCGAAGGTGGTACAAGCGAAGGCTGAAAAAGCCCTTCGCTTCAGCAGAGCTGGTAGTAATGTTTAAAGATATGCATCATCTGGCCCAAATTCAATTATTTCTCTAATATGATTAATCTTTTCCTTTGCTTTACTATTCCACCCATCCGTAATATTCTCAATACAGTCAATCATCTTCAATAATGTTCGAACATCCTCCGCTAACTTTTCTGTATCGTCCGCTTCCAATGCCCGCCTTAACATCATTATTCTATCATTAGCCATTTTTATTAAGCTTTCTTTGGGTTAAAGAAAACATCATAGGTAGCCCTGGAGGGAATTGAACCCTCACATCCTTACGGACCGCAGATTTTAAATCTGCTGCGTATGCCATTTTCGCCACAGAGCCATTTTCCTATTCTATTTATATAAGCGCATTAGGCTAGGCGGAATTACTTGCTTCGCCACATAATATTCTTCCTTCCTTTGTGGGTCAAGAGAGACTCGAACTCTCAGCCTACGGGTTAAAAGCCCGCTGCTCTACCATTGAGCTATTGACCCCAATGTTATAACTATGGCTTCAAAAAATCAGTTCAAATGTCATTCAGCTTCTATATTCAATTTTACCTCCTTTCTTTCCTTTGGACGAATTTTGTTTTACATCATACCTTCCGATACATATTCTCCTGTCTCCAAATCAAAATAAGCTTGACGAACATTCAATGAGTCAACGAAAACCCAAAGCACACAGTCTCTTTCAACTCTATCCATGTTTATTGCCTTCTCGAATCTCAATGGCTTACCCAAAGGCAACTTTCGCAAAATCGAAATCGAAAGGTTTTTTTCCATTTATTGCCTCGATTTTTTTGCCACCTTCGGTGAACATAATGTAGTTTAGACTACATTATGTTGCTACCAACACATTGTTTGATCAACTAAGAAAGCGAATTCTCGATCTGTCAACTGTTGTTTTTTCCAATCACTATGCATCATTCTAATCATTTCGAATACCCAAGCTTCGAAATTATTCGGCACCTTTACCCTAAGCCCTCTTAGCTCAACATTCCTAATCTTTGTTTTCTTTCGATACCTTTCAAGATACCTTTCAAATAGCACTCCTACTCTATGAAGTACAAGTGCATGGCTTTCAGCCATGCGCTTCAGCGGAGCTGGTACCTTCGCTTCTTCCTCATCACATTCCCACTCGCTTTTATCAAATGTTGAATTTGTGTCAATTTCTGTCGGACTGAACATCTTTGCCTTAGTGTTTTCTTTTACAATCTGAACAATAAATCTTTTTCTCTGAATCAGAATCATGAACTCCAGGGAAAAAGTCTCTTGCAATAACTTCAAGCCATTTAAGAAGTTTTGGGGCCTCATCCAAATCATCAAGAAGGGCTAATTCATCTCCACATTCAACTGCTAGCTCATTAGAATATTGGGCCACCCATTCTGGATTCTCTTTTTTTTCTCTTATCATCCAATCTAGAACTTGTGCCGCTTGACTTGGAGTTGGAGTGAAAATCTCCTTTCCACAAATAACACACTTACAATCACCCAAATTCGTGCCGCTAACAATATCAAACTTGTTAAACATATTTCATTTACTTTTTATGTATTAAGAATTTGGAAACTTTCTGAATTATCCACTTCTACTGGATAAACATAATAAGTGGAATCATCAGAATAATATGAAATACTACCATCCTTAAATCTTTCTTTGAAAAGCACTATTACTGGTTTGTCCTTATCATATTCTTCAAAAATATCTGTGTATTCCCAAGCTTCTTTATTTCCATCAGAACGTTTAACGATATTGCATTCATTTTTTTACTTCATCTAAACTCTTATCCCATCCAATATATTCTTCAAACTTCTCAAGCGATGAAAAAATACCAATAGGAACATGATCTTTATGCCTTCCATCATTATAGCTTGCAAAATAGACAATCATTTTTATTACTCCTTTTTGTGTTATTCTTTTTGAAAAATGCTCTACAATCTATTCACCAAGCGGAACAGATACTGCAAACCAATACTCATTCATCTCTTTCAAAAGTGTATCATCGAAAGGTAGTGATATTACAGAGTCAATTCCACAACAAGGACAAATCGCCGTTCCTTCCCCTTTCCTTTTTACCCACTCAACAATCTTATCAGAAGAAAACTTCTCCAAACAGTAAAAACAACCAACTTCCTCCTTTGATGCCAATTCACCTTGATTCTTATACCGCTGATTGCGAGCTACAATTATCATCTTTTCAGTGCTTGATATTGACATTTTTTTATATACTCCTATCCGATTATCCGATTTCTTAATCTTTAAGAGCAGCAAGAATTATTCCTGCGTCTCCCTCTTCTGTTAATTCATTACAATAAGTTTTTTTAGGGTCAAGCCATACTCCCCCAAAATGTCTGCTAAATTCCTTCTCTTTTTCTGATGCGGCTTTTCGGGCCATATCTTCTTTTTCAGCCCGAATTATAAATCCTACATACCCAACCCCATCATTATATGGATTATTATATCCGCTATATTTAACCACATTATTATCATTGATTTTATCATGCAAACCTAATATCCAAAGCTTCATGATGTTTTTTTTGGTGTCAGATATTAGTCATCCCAAGTTTTTTAAGATACTTTATGATTTCAATTGGAGTACCATTAAATTCAAAATGCCCCTCCATATCATTCACCCCTTTAAATTCTGGTATTTCTTTCTTTATTGATGTGCTTCTAAGTTCATCTGCTGCCATACACTTAGTTTTCTTAAATGATTCTTCTTCCGTAATCCAAAAATAAGAATAACAGGCAAATTGAACCCGTTCATCTTCGCCATCTTCATTTGTTGCGATTGCCATTATATCACCATCTGGTTTATCTAAAAACAGACGATGCTTTGTATACCTCCACCCATGTCCTGTTTCTAAATTAGGATCTTCAAAAAACATATATTTAGCCATTTTTTTTATTCCCTAATTAGAAAGTATAATCTCTTCTGGCCCTTCTGGGAGTATCTCTTTGCAAGAACTTCTTAAAGAATCTAACCATACCTCTTTTTCAGAAGAAGAATATTCTTCTTCTGATGCTATTAAACGAGCATTCTCTTCATCCTTTGCCCGAATTATATGTTGATTATAACTATCATATGGTAAAAATTCCACTCTAACTAAATGCCATAATTTATTCTTTTTCTCTATCTCTTTCTTTTGTCTTTGTTTCTCCTCCTCTATTCATGCTTAAAGGCTCGCAGAAACTTCGTTTTCAGATATACAACAATACAAATGATTAAATAACCAATGAGAAAATATCACTGCCCCCTCTTCATATCCTAACTTTTTGGCTGCGTCAACTAATGCATATCCTACCTCTGGGGCACAAGGCAGAGCCCTGTGAAACTCTCCCAAGTCACGATATTGTTGCTTTTCTTCTTCTGGACCAAAAAAACCTGAAGGTCTTGGAGTTGATTTCCAAATAATAATAGGACCATCTCCCCACTTATTAAAACAAAGACCCCACATCCCCGCTTTAAATTCTAAATTGACACAATCATCTTCAGTTGCTTGAATAAGTGTCCATCCAGGAAGAACATTCATAAAAACTTTCCCTAGCATATTATTTATCTTCCTTTCATTCCCCGAAAAAAATCAAATAAACTTGTTGATATTTAACTTGTTTCGTGAATTGAACTCTCATCCCGAACTTATACTGAATCGACCCGCCCTCTTACCATGCTTCAATCCCTGCCACCTAGTATTTTTATTATAATTCTGTACCGCCGTGACTGCCCCTCTCCTCTTTACTCCATCCATCGGCAATGCCCTCTCCTCTTCCATCACTTTTTCCCTACTTAATCTATCCGATATCCTGAATCCATATACTATAACCTTTTCCCCAGTTTTTACTCCCGTTCCCTTCCCCTGCTTTTCATTAAAACATTCCGGACAACTTACTGGCCATCCCTTCTCCATTATATTACATAATCCTCGGCATCTCCCACACTTTTCCGTTTTACCCGAAATTCCTTCTGCTACAGCCTTTAATGCCGCTCTATAACCTTTCTCTTCATCTTTGTACCAAATCCTTTTAAATGCTCTACCTATTCCTTTCCCATTACAAGTAGAACAAATTCCATTCGGTTGCTCTTTTGGCTTTCCTTTGCATTTGGGACAAGAATCCAAAAGAGTTACTACTACCCCATCATGAAACTTTACCTCTTGTACCCTTTCTTTTTTCAATAACATTACCGCAGTAATAATAGCAGATGCCCCATTTTCACATTCTACAATATCTCCCTTCTTTTCAACCCCCTTTATAGAATTTGAAAGATGAAAGAAAGATATGAATACTACTTTCTTTGGATCGTATTGTGGTTTCCTTAGTGCAGTTAATGCCGCCCCCATTTCAATATGAGGATGTGGGTCTTTAATTGCTGTTCTGGGAGGTAGTAACTTCTGAAGATAACCTAATGATTCCTTCCCCGTTCCTTTACAATTAGAACATTTTTCAGCTCCGCGGATCTCCGATCCAGCTTTATTGCCTTTACATAGAAAACATGTAACTTGAAGTTGCTCTGTTTTCATGTTTTTATCTCGTTCATTTATCCAGGATTTTTACATCTTCTCCGCAATAGTTTACAATATAATGTTTGCCTTTACCTCTCCCATAATATACCCCAATCTTTTTCAAATATTCCTTAAAACTTCCTTTATATGGGCAAATCGTGTTATCTCCTCCATAATCAGGATCACTCCAAATATAATTCCCTTTTTCTGTTTCCAAAAAGAATTCCTTTCCCCATAACCAAACAAAATTAGCAATATCACTAGTGGTTAGTTTTTCCATTTTTATTCCTAATCCTTCTTCTTACTCTTCAACTAATTCCCAAATCAATTAGCCAAATTCCTATTTCCCCTCCTCTACTGTATCATACCCATCATCCCCTATACAGCTTCTTAAACACTTCAAAACCCCCGATTTAGAAGGACACGCATTGTATGCCGCAATCGACGTGGAGCATACAATGCATCCTCCCAACATAGGAAGTTTTACATTAATAAATGCTCCCATGTTGATGGTTCCTTCTTCCGATTCCTTCGCGCCACGAAACTTTGCCAAGTCATAAATTGTAATAGGCATTTATTTCCCTTTGTTGGTTTAATTCAACCATTCACTCTTCCATTCATCTGGCCCAATTGAATAAATTACTTTCCTTACTCCTGCCTTCCTTAATGCATTCATACAATTATCACACGGTTTGGCAATTGCTAGCTCTTGACGAAGCTTAGACCACCGAACAATAACTACTATTTCTGCCTTTTTCCCTGCTTTCCGAAGTATCTTTATCTCGCAATGAGCTTTCTGTTCGGGACGAGGAGGAAATCCATTCCTACTCCGTACCAATACCCCATCCCCTCTAATCGCAATTGCCCCCAAAAGAAAGGTTCTATTATCTTCCTTTCTTGCTTCCTTAAGAGCTAAATCAATCAAGTCTTTCATATTTTATTTATCCTTCGGGAAAATAATCCCTTTTTTCAAATATTAAACATGAATAATGGGTCCCAATCTATAAAAATTCGCTTCTCTTCCTCGCTAAGAGAAATATGATCGCCAAGTTGGACCTTCTCAGTATCTGACGAAAGGTCACAACGCGAGCAAACCTTTAGTACCATTCCCTTACGTTTAACCTGATAGATAGCCGGGCCAGCCCCAAAACGACAAAGACATTTTTTGGAACATTCACATTCGCCAAAAGGATATTTCATATCACATTCTCCGATAAATGACAAAATGAAAATTAACTCAATCCCTACTCTTAAAAATGCCCAATATATACTCCATCCAAACTCTCAATCTCATGAATACTAGACTTACAAACTACTTCCTCATTATAATAATCCCATCTTATTTGAAATTCTTCCTCCGTCCATTTTGTCCAATCAGATCTCTCCACCATTCCTTTATAAAATTCCTCATTATCAAAAAAATGTTCGTCCTTCGGCTCTTTCCCCTCTTTTACATTTTTGTAATTATTCAACTCCTTCAGAGCCCTTTTATGGTCACTCTTGCATATTTCAATGAATTCTTCCCTGGAAATATACCCTGCTTCTCCAACCTGAAGCGTTCGGTAATTATCTTCCCCATAACTCCTGGAATAAATCTTCCCATCCTTCATTCCTAAACACCAATCGTGGGAAGCATTCTGCCCAACAGAATAAAATACAATTCCTTCCTCCTCAAAAGGGTCAATATTACCTCCATTATATTCCTTATGCCTCTTCAAAATAGCTTCCATAATATCCTCTCCCTTTTGGGTTTGGATCTCCCTGGTTGACGTAATGATTTGGACAACATTCTCAATATCCATATCTTTTTTCCAATCCTTATCCTTATTCTTCTTCCGATCCGGAATACTATCCGCTCTCCGGTTTATCATCGCCGGAGAAATAGAAACAAAATTCCGAATCTTTCCTCTTGGTATCACTATTTTTATCTTATTTTTCTTCATATGTCCTCTGGGCACTACCAGATACTTTTACTCTTCGAATTACTCGCACATCAAGTGTTTCTACCTCCTGAATGGCTTGATGTGCCGTGAATCCTTCTGTTGCCCTAGTAGACAATCCCTGTTTGATTGGAAAGCACAAACACTCTTCTCCTTCCTCCAATCCCTTGAAAAGCTTGGAGGGAGCAGGAATTGCACCCAATGCTTCCACAATCTTCTTTGTATCCGGATGTCCAATGTAATGTTGAATTTCGGAAAGATTATTCAGAACCTCTTGTCGTTCGGCGTTCCGAAGTGTCCGAACACTATAGGTCCCGTCGTTGGGGAGAACCGTGGTCGAAAGAATAGCAACGAACTTCATTTTTTTTTATTCCTTCCGAGATAATAAATCAACAACAGAATTTTTCTGTTCTCTTGTTAATTTTTTTAATCAGCTACTACACACCACTCCTCACTATATTTTGCTACTTCTTCTGCTTTCTTTCTAATTTCGTCTGCTGTCCATTCCAATGTCTCATTATTTCCTCCTGCCAAATTCTTAACAAATCTATCAGGAGTTAATGGCGCTTTTGGCCCTGCAAATCCTAACACCGCAACTAATACATAATCTGAATCCTTTACCCTTTCCCTCTCTTCTTCACTTACTTCGGGATCTGAAATATATGCATACCGAGTATAAATAACTAAAACTGCCCCTTTAATTGGAGCAGCCTTTTCCCTCCTCAAAAATGCAGAAACTACACCTCTGTGATTTCTGCATACATAATCTTCCGTATTTGGAGTCCTCTTCCCAACTCCAGCAGAAAGATAAGGCGCCAGTTCGTGGCAAATAATAAATCCTTGTCCCGGAACTATGCATGTATCAAAATCATACCCTGCAATTGCTTTCTCTGTCTCCTTCCAAAAACTCACATTATCACTCGCATTATCAATTACCTTGGTCCCAATTGTCATGCGGCTAAAACAAGTTACAATGTTTGCAATTGCGATTTTCATTTTAATTACTCCATATCTTTCGATGAAAACCCATCCCCATAAAGAACTTGATATGAGAAATCCATACCATAATCCTTCTCCCCGTCATCGTCCGAATCGTACTCCGGAAGAAGTGAGAAATCAACCTGCTCACATTTATCCCAAAATCCAGAATTATTCGAATCCATATATTTTTATCCTTTTCTCTTTACTTTTTACAGATTCAGTTTATTTAGTATAGGAAAATGCCTCTTCCTCTTGCCTTTCCCCCATTATTACCATCTCAGGCAAAACAATTACCCTCGGCGAATTGAAGGTATCTTGAATATTCTTAATTCCCTCCAATCTTACCTCCAATTCTGCCATCCCTTCCGAAAATGAAGAAACCTGCTGGAAATTCGATTCCTTCATCTTAAATTCCGTATCCTTTTCTTGTGGAAAAAGAAACGTAAATGCAATCAAAATCCCAACAAATCCAATTGCTTTCTTCATGATATTTCCCTCTTTCTTACTACATTCAGAGTCAGAAATCCGAAATGCCGCAAGAAATGTTACAATCAAACCAATAAATACTATCATGAGCCGTAACTATGAGAAGTTTGATTCTTCCAATTTTCCCAATCTATTACTTCTAGTTTTCTATTCCCTGTAGAACTTTTATTATTCATTTCCTTTCGCCATACCATTTCTTTATCAAAACACTCCTTGCAAACTTTTCTGGTTCCATACCAATAAGTTTGAAGAATTCTCTCTTCTCTCTCTTCTTTATGACAATGAAAACACATTTTTACTCTCCTTAGCTATAGAGATTTGATTTAACCAAACATCCAACTATTCAACTCTTTAATCAATCTCTTTTGGAACTCCCTCACCTCCGATTCAAATCCCCATTCAGAATTAGGAGAAGCATAAGGGTCATCTCCCACTACCTGAACATGATCAAATACTAGCCATGGCAGAAACATCATAACATTTTCTGGCAGATCACAAATCTTCCTATCCACCATTCCCATATTTTCAGGTAACGGAAACTCTCCTTTCGTTCCTCCAGCGTTACAATATCGAAAAAATGACAAATATCAATAGAATCGGACATCTTGGGCTCCTTGGTTTCCTTAGGTTTTTTGGTAAAGTTCCCACTCTTGCAAATTATCATTCATTATAAATATTCGTTAAAACCTCAATGTCTTCTTAGCCATTCTTTCTCTAGCCAATTGTTCTCTCGGACTAACCTTCTTCCCTTCCTTTCTCCCTAATGCAATCAATCTGTCATTCTCATTCATCCTGGTATATTTGTTTACCGGAATGATTTGAAATTCCCCAGAAGATTTCATTGATTTAGGTATCGGAAACATTGGAGACATAAATTATTTTCCTTTCTTTTCGATCTGGAGGAGATTTTTGGTGGCCTTGGAGGGAATTGAACCCTCATATCCTTACGGACCGCGGATTTTAAGTCCGCTGCGTATGCCAGTTCCGCCACAAGGCCATAAATCCCTATTTCTATAGCGCCGGGATTAAGAAGGCGCTTACTTGCTACATTATATCTAACATATCTAACTATGTGTATAGGCAGAATTACTTGCTCTGCCGCATAATATTACCTCCTTTTTTAGTGGGTCGAGAGAGATTTGAACTCTCAACTAACGAGTTAAATCGTGAGCGTAACTCACGATACGCCGGAGGCTATTTAAAAGCCCGCTACTCTACCAATTGAGTTATCGACCCAATCTTACGCTTTCGTAATCTCTAATATAAATTCAAAATGAACTCAGTTACTTTCCCAACATATTTTAAGTCTTTCCAAATAGACCTTGGCAATACCTTCTCTTCAGTTATTTCTGTTACTGCAACTACTCTTATCAATAAGGACCCTCTCTTCCTAATCTAAAACAATCCACAAATTAAATAAGAAATCTATCCCACTTTTCCTCCCTCTCCAAAAAATAGGGAATCAAAGGAATGCGGGTAAAATTGTTTCCAAAAATCTCAAATTGCTGAAACATTCAATCAAAATCCCCTAACATTTCATCATTAAGTCGATCTTGCCTTTTCCTATCCTCCTCACAATAACTACAATCCTCACATCCCAGAATTGGCGCATCCATTCTAGTTTTATCCTCCAATTGCTTCTTTATCCTTTCGTCTTCTTCATCCATATACCCAGTATGACCACAAGGACAATATTGAACAACAACCATATTTGAGTCCATTTCCGATTCCTTTCCCGACTCATTCCATTAAGAATCTAACTGCAACGTAAAGCCTATCTGGATTTTCTTCCTTCATTGCTTCCCAAATCCCCTCCATTTCCAAAAATAAAGTTTTGATTTCCTTTACTTTCTGCTCCTTTACTTCCTGCTCATAAAATCCTTCCTCCAAAAAAGAAATGACTTTATTCTTTATCTCCATGGTCCGTAGACTAGCTAGTAGAAATCCTTTCTCTTTCAATTCTTCTGCTAGTTTCCCCAAATCAGCGACAGTATACTTCATAAAAACCTCCGCCCAAAAAAGAAATTCAAATCTAAGATCAAAAAGCCCTATGCTCTTGATCCTAAATCGAATTCCCCTAGATAAACCTACTTCCCTTATATAGAGAAATAAACTTATCGAGAGGAATTCTTCATCCCTCGACCCACTCTCTTTTAGCGGGATTATTTTTGCTTTTCTTTTTGCTTTATTCTTTTGCTTTATTGGTTTTGGGAATTCTATTTATTGTTTTAGCGCCGAATTCCCTTGGCGCTTTCTTACCACGGCGGAATCATTATTTCCACCTCCTTTCCTCCACCACCTTCGGTGAACATAACGTAATTCAGATTACGTTATGTTGCCAGAAATCAATCCTTATCCTGCTGCCTTACGTCTCCTCGTGGAAGGATTGATCTTCAAACTTTCCTCCCTAGAAAGGAGGTCCGCCTTGTTCTCCTCCAAGAATTCCAGAATCTCTTCCTTTCGAACCAAAAGCTCTCGGATGTGTTCGGGATAGAAGGTACCGCTTACCACGGCAACCTTTTCTCCGTTCGGTAGAGTTCCGCCTACCTTTTCGAAAACGAACTGACCTCCGTCCGATACCGAAAAGATGAAATCTCCCGGCTTTCGGCCATCCTTCCTCTTACGCCCAGGACGGGAAGCCTTCATCCGCTCGTTTTCCGCCCGAAGCCGTGCCAATTCCAACTGCATTTCTTGTTCGTTCATATTTTTCTTTCTAGGTCTTATTATTGTCCGCTCTAAAGACAAAGAGCGTTCCCGAGCTAGAACTTCTCGAATCTGAGCGGCATTGGTTTTCACGAACGCCGTCGGGACGGGATTCGCCGGAAGGAATACCTCTGGCTCCACCCATTTCTCCCGAATCTTCCGAACCTTTCGAATCTTCCACGCCTCGAAAAGCAAAGAAAAGAATGCCACGAGTGCGGAAGCTACCAAGACCTGCTCGGTAGGCTTCCACCCAATTCCACTCACGAACGTTCGAGTCTGGCGCAATGAATCTTCCAATCCAATCTTGAATAAGCTGGTATACCTAGTAAGTATAAAAATCCCACTAAACTCTTGATTAAAGAGTTATTCGGGATACTTGGGAGGTATACCTATTACTAGTTTGAATACTTTGGGCGCAAGATCGGTTTCGAGCCGATAGTTCTAAAAACCATGCGCCAAACAAACTTCTCAGAAAGGTTCGTTCGCCCACTTCAAAAATGCATCTAGGTTCTTAAAAACGTTTTTGGGTACCACTTTGCATACCCCAATATCCTTTACCCAAACGTATTCCGAAGGCTCTTCTTGTTTTTCTTCTTGTTTTTCTTTCTTATCTTCTTTCATAGGCCGCAGTTTAGGAATCGAACCTATGATTAGCCCCACACCGGTCCACGGCGGATCCCAGATCCCTTTTCGGGAGCAAACTGCGATTCTTAGAAAACTAAATTCCAGACTTCTTGATTGCGTCAGTCTTACGTTCTCCAGGCGTAGGACCGTAACCCGTAACCTCTTTCCACGCTTTCGTATTATCCTTATCTTCCTCCCGAAAGATAAAGAAAATGGTAACCGTATTTCCACCATACAACCGCTTTTGACTGGCGGTTGCACGATACCGCTCTTTCGAAACTGCAATGATCTTAGACATTACAATCCTTTCTTCTTTAGTCCGCTTGATAAACATAAGGAATAGAACAGGTATACCTATGCATACCCATCCATTCGTCATGCTTATCAAGGGGAGCCGGCCTTATTTCTCGGGCGACCGGCTCAACCCTTATCCCCTATATCTTAGAAACAGAACGTGTAGCTCTGTCCGAACCCTCGTACGACCGTCTGTCCCTTGGGAACCCGAACGGTCCGGGCTGGCATGGTTGCGATCTTTTCCTCCACACCTTCTTTCCAGATCCCACGGGCCGGGATGGTCTTTGTGGTCCAATCCTTCGCCACGATTTCCCATTGCCCCACGGTCCGAGCCGGAATGGTTTCCCATGCCTTTCCGTTCCAGTTCTTGACCGGACCTTCGACGATTCGGGGCAAGGTTCTCCCCTCCGAAACCATGGTCTTGAGTGCATTTTTCCAAGCTCTCTCCGTCGCGTCGGCCTTGGCCAGATCCGCCGCACGTTCCTGACATGTCGAGCACAATAGCTGTCCAGGCTTGGAACAAACGAATTCCTTTCCGCATCGACACTTGATCACGGCTCCAATCGTGTACGTACCCATGACAGGCTCGGACGTGATCTCGGCTTTGGCAGCGGGATTCTTGCGGTTGCTGTTGAGCTTGCGAGGGGAAACGGACTTCGAAGCCTGAATGACGATCTGAATTGCCATGATGATATTCCTGATGGTTTATAAGTGTCCGCCCCTAAACCTTTGGAGCGTCACGGATCTGCCCCGTGATATTATATCTTTCACTTTAGGCCGTGAAAGGTTAGCTCAAGATACCCTATACCATATAGAGTATCTTCTATCTAGTGGGCCGCTTGGGAATCGAACCCAACCACCATGTTTATAAGGCTTAGCACGTCAACCAGACTATTACGGCCCCGAGTATACTCCAGCGGTATACCTAAAAGTCTCCCTAGATACAATTATCCAAGGAAAAGAAATCTCTTAGGTATACTTAGTGGCCTGTACAGGAATCGAACCTGCCGAACCTGCCATGTTGGATTGCTACCCAACATGCCAATCAGGCCAAACCCCTATCCTATTTAGTTAGCGCTAGATAGGAAGCGCCACGGAATCAGCCCTTCTTGGCCCGCTCCTCTGCCTTAGCTGCTCGGGTCGCCTCGCTCCGTCGGTCGATCTCCGTCTTGTTGGCCATATAGAAGGCTCGCATTTCGTCTTGAAGGGTAAACAAGCGTTCCCACTGATCCCAGTAGTGGGTCACGGGCCACTGTCCGAATCCAAACACCGACAGTGCACCCTTCTCGCTAACCTTCATGGTGACGCGAGCCTTCTGCTTGGCTAGCTTGGCATTCTCGGCCCGAAGAGAAGCAATCTGGTCGTACATCTTGGCTGTCTCGACGGGGACCATTACCACCTTGCTCGTTTCAGGGTGCGTAGCCTCGACCATGACGGGAGCGCCAACGGGAGCAGAAACGAGAGCACGACGAACGACATTCGGCTTTGCCATTGATTGAATCCTTGGTTGGAATCTTTCTCTTAGGGCCGAAAGAGAAGCCCTCAGAATACCTTGCGTTATTGCTAGGATATTCCTAAGTAGCCCCATTACTATACACCCAGATGTAAGTTACAGGGCTACTTAGGAACCCACGATCAAGCCCTCATCGCCATTATCGGCCGCTCGGCTTAATCGTGGAATCCCGTACCATTGATTACTTTGCCAACTAAAGCTCCCCGTGGTCCAATCTGTCCCTAGTCTCCCATGAGAGTCATTCATGGGCGAGTCACAAACAGATTGCGGTATCGCTTACAGGGTCTTACTCCGACTTTTACCTCATAGCAGAGGTTAGCTGTTACCCCGTCTTGCGATCCTTTCGCGAGACTTCAAGGTAACTTAGCTATTGGACTAGCTTTTCATCCGTTCCCGCATTGCCCCGTACTAGTCCAGCCCTACCCTTCCGGTTGTCCACATTCATACACCAATACACCATAGGTATATTAGTATACTTCAATGGGCCTTTCAGATAAAACCAAACATTCGGACCCCCGCTTTAGGGGTTTCGAGCCGCGCTGCCCATGTTCCACTGTCTCACCGATTGCCTAACGCTCATTCCCATATCCCTTACCCCATTGCCATTATCGGCTGCTCGTAGGGTATATGGTCGAGTGCGGTCTAGGCTAATCGCAGCTTGTTCCTATCCAACCCCATTGCCATTATCGGCTGCTCGTCGGATTAGGCATGGCTTATCTTACCGCCCTAGGTTATTCCCCTAGAGGAGTAAGCCAGACTACTTCGCCAGCGTCCTGCGTTGGCTAACGTCTTACCAGCCATAGTGAAGCTGGTAAGGATCGTCATATCTTTAGTTGTCAATGACCGGTAGGACATTGCCTTAGCAAGTGTCCCCAACCTAACTCTGATAGCTTACCCATGGTCGGCTAACAGTTTTGGTGTTAGGTTGGCCTACTCTCACTTTGGAGTAGGTAATCTAACCTAAGACTTCGCTTTCCAAGCTACGGCAACATGGTCCGAATGAGCAAACTTGGTTAGCTAGTCTATGGTTAGGTGGCGCCCGCAAAGCTTTCAATTGCAATCTCGCTTCCTAACCATGCCTAATGGGTGATTGGGGCGGGGACTGCAAAGGGAGCTAACTCATCATTCCTTACCATGCCTAATGGGTGGTAGGAGAGCGGTCTAGTTCGCTTCCGTTTGGCGCCTGATTGTGAAAGAACGGGCCGGCTTACAGTGGTAAAACTGTCCGCCGCACCAACCATCAATGCAGGCGACATGCCAGAGGGTCCAGCGCACAAGATTCCAGATTCCCGGGAAAAAACCCTAATGATTCCGCAGGTTTCAATCGGGACGGAATTCATCGCATTTCAGAAGTGACGTTGCACGATTGCAATGTTGAAAAGCCGCTCGGGCCGTCCGGTAGACCTATTCCGTTCGGGGCGGAATGCTTAGAAGCTAGGGTATAGGATAGAGGCAAGACGAGATAAGGGGTAATAGTGGAGGTAATGGAAACATCGCCCTTTAGGTTGCTTCTCTTACCAATTCGGGTGCGATTACAGTGTGGACGGAATACTCGCCCGATGCACTAAAGGAGAGCGTCCAGATTTTCCTAGCTTTCCCATGAGGGGTGAATTTTCCTGATACAAGGTTCCAGATATTCTATAGTTTCCAATGAGGGGTAAATAGTCTTGATACAGAGTTCCAGGAATTCCAGAGTTTGCCATGAGGGGTAAGGAAAGGGTAATCCAGATATTCCAGAAAAGCTAATGAGGGGTAAGGAAAGGATAGTCCAAAAAAAACTTTCTTTCCAGAAAAAAATAATTTATGTAGATTGGAAAAATATACTAATTCTATGATATATAATATAGTGGAATGTTTCTTTCTAACAATAGTACAGTATATTATAAGATATGGAAAGGCGACGTGAGATGAGATAGTAGGATAAGGAGGGGAAAGGTAAGGACACGGGCGCCCCTTTTTATGCATTCTGGATTAAAAAATTAGATTCTTTTATTAGTTTCTGGATTAAAAAAAAATGCAGTTTCTTTTTAGTTGTTCTGGATTAAAAAAAAATATAGTTTCTTTTCCTGGATTTAAATTAAGACTTATTATTCAAAATATTTTATATATAGTATAATTAAGAGTATAACTAACAGATTAACCATGATAGAAATAAATAACAAAAATTTTATGTCCAATCAAAGATTGAGACATTTTTTTTTTTTTCAAAGAAAATTGCGAGCAAATACATTAAAT
>ERZ1292629.2141-Hain-H43-01um-R1-2141-length-17370-cov-20_pt1 | contig 15689 bp, 23 predicted proteins | sample MGYA00564399_ERZ1292629 | MGnify/ENA primary metagenome ERZ1292629 (study PRJEB36523, sample SAMEA6512636) | groundwater metagenome | collected 2019-01-08 | study: AquaDiva: Metagenomics assemblies of 32 groundwater samples
GGTCGCCGTGTGTGCGTGCAAAAATAAAATGAAAGGGGTAATTAAATGCAAGGCAGGAAAAAAATAGCGACTAAGCTAAAGAAAATTAAAGGGACATTGCAGCCGTGCCGGGTGTTGAGTGATGAAATAAAGATAATTCCATTAAACACTATTCCGGTCCCGCCGGAACATTTTAACGATTGGTCAAAAAAGGAATGGAAGATAGTTTGTGAACACTTGCGGAAGTATGAATTACTCGCCGGTACGGATATGGCGCTACTAACAAGCTACTGCTATGCGGTTGGCATGTGCAGGGAAGCGGAAAAGCAGTTGGCGACACAGCCGAAGGTAGCTTCACAAAAAAACAAAGAGGGACATGTTTACCAGATAATGAATAAATGGACGCAGATATGGTTAGGGTTCAATAAACAGATGGTAAGTATTGGATCAGAGTTTGGGTTCTCCCCTTCATCACGTACTCGCATCAGCGCGCCGCAGCAGATAAAAAACGACAGAGATAAAGAAATGTTTGGCACATGAAATACCATTACGACAAAGCAGCAGCCGACAAAGTCGTCCTCTTTATAGAAAAATACTGCACCCATGTCAAGGGTGAGCTGGCAGGTCAGCCGCTAATCCTTGAAAAATGGCAGAAAAAGGAAATCATTGAGCCGTTGTTCGGATGGAAAAGACCAGACGGATTTAGAAAATACAGAGTTTGTTACGTGGAATTGCCAAAAAAAAATGGGAAAACGATCGTTGCATCAGCCATAGCTTTATATTTATTAACTGCCGATGGCGAGAAAGGCGCTGAAATTTATGCAGCAGCCGGCGAAAAAACACAGGCGAGTTTCTGTTTTGATGCCGCCGGGGTAATGGTAAAACAAAATCCGTCATTTGAGCAAAACGGTGTGAAACTCTGGGCCAACTCCATCAGCGTTGAGCGAACCAATAATTTTTTCAAACCTCTTTCGGCAACAGCCGATACCAAGCATGGCGGGAATGTTCATGGTGTTCTCTTTGACGAGCTACATATTCAGAAGGACCGGAAGCTATACGATGCCTTACAGACCGGAACAGCTAACCGGCAACAGCCACTAATTTTTATTATCACGACAGCCGGAGTAAAAAGTCCTACGGAATTTGGATGGGAAATGCACAGATACGCAATGGATGTTAAAGAAAAAGCAATAATTGACGAAACATTTTTGCCGGTCATCTATGGAGCAGAAGATGAGGATAACATCCACAGTGAAAAAACCTGGAAGAAGTGCAACCCCAATTATGGAATTTCAGTACGCAAGGATTTTATGTTGCAACAATCAGAAAAAGCAAAGAAAGAATTGACGTTTTTAAATTCCTTCAAAAGATTTCATCTCAATATCTGGACGAGTTCGGAATCAGCTTTTATCAGATTAGCCGATTGGGATTTGTGTAATAAAAAGCCGGTTGAGGAAAACGACTTTGTCGGGAAAGTTTGTACTGCCGGATTAGACCTGGGCGCAACCTCTGATTTCACCGCTCTTGTTTTGGTTGATGAAGATTTGAATGTGTTGCCTTATTTTTGGATTCCAAAGGACAGAATCCTTGACCGGAAATATGGCGATCAGATAATGCGATGGGTGGAGCAGGGATATATAACGGCAACCGAAGGCAACATTACTGATTATAATTTCATGGAAGCGAAGATAAAAGAATTGGCGAGTAAATTTATCATAAGAGAAATTGCTTATGATCCCTACAATAAGGCGAAAACCATCTCTGATTTGACCGAGGCGGGTATCCCTATGGTTGAGTTCCGGCAGGGCTTCCTGTCTATGTCCCCTGCGACCAAGGAATTAGAACGTAAAATATTACTCAAAGAAATTAATCACGGCGGGAATCCGGTATTGAAATGGATGTGCAACAATATGAGTATAAAAACAGACCCCGCAGGAAATATTAAACCGGACAAAGAAAGTTCACATGACAAAATTGACGGTATGGTTGCCTTACTCATGGCGCTGGGTAGGATGGTTTTTGGCGAGAAGGTTGAAGTTATAACAAGTATGTATGATGATCCTGATTTTGGAAAATAAAAACAAACAACTAATAATTATAAAAACATGAAACCAACAGAATTAAGATTGGGTAATTTATTAAGAGACAAATTAACCGGAGCAATTTTAAAGGTAACGGAGATCAGGGAAAACGGATTTGATACCTCTGTAATTGATAGAGGTTTATTTCCGTTGCCCAATGGATGGGAAGCCAAACCAATACTCTTAAACTATGATTGGCTTATTAAATTAAGATTTAAACCATTCCGTGATGAAAAATGGATTATTGCTCAGCTTAAGGGTGTTTATATTCAAAAATATTCTTACGATGATATTAAAAAGCGTCCTTGTAAGATTAGGAAATTTCAAATCGCAGTTGCATGTGACGATTATAGTTCAAATGGATTTACCTTTCAATATGTGCATGAGCTTCAAAATTTATATTATGCACTTACCAAAAAAGAACTTGTCATAAAATGAAAACAAATTTATTCACATCTTATTTTGATTCTTTCAATGAGGAAAGACAAACGGAATTAAATTATTGTCTGGATAAGAATATAGAGAATAATTTAATTGATAAAATTTATTTAATCAAGGATTTTGGAATGGTGCTGCCTAAAAAAGTAATTCAAATACCAGGTCAGCGTCCAACATTTTCAGATTACTTTAAATTGATAAAAAAATATTCAAAGCCAGGCGAAATAAATATTATCGCTAACTCGGATATTTTTTTTGATTCAACTTTGTCTTTACTTAAATACCTATATGACAAAAATCTATGCCTTGCCCTTTCACGTTCTGATTTGATTTGCGGGAAATTGAAGCCCTGGCACAGCAGGGATAGTCAGGATGCCTGGATATTTTTTGGTAAGCCCAGAAATATTTACGGTGATTTTTACCTGGGCAAACCAGGCAGCGACAACCGGATTGCCTACGAAATAAATAAGGCGGGTTATCAAGTTATTAATTTGTGCAAAACAATTACAATAATCCACGTTCACGAAACCCAATTAAAATCCTATATTCGCAGCGATGAACATACCGTACCGGCACCGTATTTACTTTTGGATCCACAATGAAAATATTACACATCGGTTGCTGTGCTAAGGGTTATCCGCTAAATGGATTACAAAAGGCGCTGATTAAGATTGGAGAGTATGGCGAGATTTATTCGGGACATTCCGATTTGAATAATTTAATAAAGCAAAAATCGGATTCATTTAAACCGGACATTGTCTTTATGCAGATACAAGGAGCGGGTATCTTATCAGAGGAAGCGGTGATTTACCTTAAAAATAATGGTGCTTTTGTAATTAATTGGTCTGGGGATGTCCGGGAACCTGTACCACAGTGGTATTATGACATAGGCAAACACATAGATATAACCTCATTTACTAATATGAATGACGTAGATACTATGCGGGCAGCCGGTTTGAAATCTGAATACATTGATATAGGTTACGACCCTGAAGTGTACACCCCAAAAGGCGAGAAAACAAATTGTCAGCCGATAGTATTTATGGCTAATAGTTACGACCAATTTCCTTTGTCGGAATTTAGAAAAGAGATTGTCATTTTCTTAAAATCTAATTATGGAAACGAGTTTGGCATATATGGTTCGGGGTGGGCTAACGCTGACGGGTCGTATATGCCAAGCCAGGAAGCAGAAGCAATGGCATATCGGTCATGTAAGATAGCAATTAACTGTTCTAATTTTGAATACCGTAGATATTCTTCTGATAGATTATTAAGGATATTAGGAACAGGAGTATTTTGTTTGTGTAAATGGTTTCCTGAAATTGAAAAGGACTATATTGACGGAAAGCATTTAGTAGTATGGCACGACCTTAATGAGCTGAAAGAGAAAATTGATTATTATTTAGCACATGATTTTAAAAGAAAATTAATCGCCAAAGCAGGTAATGAATTAGTTTTAAAGACAAGAACCTATGATGTAATGGTAAAGAATATTCGTAAAATAATAAAATGCAAGTAATCGGTTATATCCCCCTGCACTACGGCGCAGAGTATTTAGAAAGTTGTATAAAATCAATGGCTGATTTTGTTGATAAAATAATAGTTATTTATGCACCCAATCCATCGCAGGGATTTAACAGGGGAGAAACCTGCCCGGAGACAGAAAAAGAACTAAGGGACATTGCACTTGGTTCTTCTAATAAAGTAAATTGGTGTAGTTTGAACTTTTGCACAGAGGGAGAACACAGGAATTATATCTATCAATTTACAGACGGATATGATCTTGTGTTTACTTTAGATGCCGATGAGATTGTCGAGCCGTTAGACGTTGAGAAAGCATTTAGGATGGCTTGTGATAACGAGAACAGGTATATCGGCATTTCGGGATTTGTTCATTTCTGGCGGTCATTTAATCATATCTGTACAGACGGATATATGCCGGTGAGGATTACAAATCTAAAGCGGTCAGGACAAGGGCAATCCGATTCTACTGTATCATTAAGGATATATCATTTTTCATGTGCTCAATCTGAAAAAATTATCAGGTATAAATGGGGGGTTTCAGGTCATTCGCCTGAATTAAGACCGGGCTGGATTGATTATGTACTTTACGGATGGACGCCTGAAAACGATATGAATTTATTACATCCCGTCTCATTAGACATCTGGGGCAGAGCGGAGCCATTTGATAAGAACACTTTGCCCGATATTCTTAAAAATCACCCCAATTTTAATACAAAACTGATATGAAACAAGAGCAGGAAATTTTTGATGCTTATCATAAATGGTACTTTGAAACAGAAAGACAGGTGCAAACAAAATGGAGAGGCATCCCATGTTTGAAATCAGTATGTGATTTATGGAATTACCAGGAAATAATTTTTGAAATGGATGCCTGTATAATTGTTGAATTTGGAACGTATTGTGGTGGCTCAACGCTTTTTTTTGCAGACCTCTTTAGAGCAATGTGTGAACCACAGACGGCTTACAAGCACAGAAAAATATTAGGCGTGGATACGGCAATGGGCAATATTACTCAGTTAGCAAGAGAAAGTGAATATATTGAATTAATGGAATGTTCTTCATCGGACCCGAAAGTTTCAAACAGAATCTCTGAAATCAGACAACAATATCCGGGCAAAATGTTCGCAATACTTGACAGTTTGCATACCAGAGATCATGTATTAGCCGAATTAGAAAATTTGCGAACGGTTACACGAACAGGAGATTATGTAATAGTAGAGGATTCAAATTTAGGTGGGCATCCTGTTTGTAGTGAATGGGGCGATAATGGGCCCTATGATGCAAGAGAGGAATATTTTAAACACTATCCCAATGATTATATCTATGACATAGAGAGAGAAAAAAAATTCGGATTTACTTTTTCAACCAGAGGATTTTTAAAACGTCAATGACAAAAGGTGCAGTAATAATAGAAGGCAGAAAAATACCGGATATACGAAAAATCGTTGAGAATCATTTGAAGCATCTGCCGGAATGGGGATGTATTTTTTTTCATTCCGCAATCAATAAGAAGTTTATAAAAAAGAAATTAAGGAATCTTAAAATCAATTTTATAGAATTGCCGGTTGAAATTAATTTAGAAAATTACAATAAGCTACTTTGTTTGGCAAGTTTCTGGGAATACCTGCCTTATGATAAAATTTTAATATTCCAATCTGATTCTAAGATATTAAGACCAGGCATTGAGGCGTTTATGGAATATGATTACGTTGGCGCTCCCTGGACTTTTCAAAATCATGGCGGCAATGGCGGGTTCTCGCTGCGTACAAGATTGGTAATGATTGATATTTGCAAGACACATCAAAACACATATTTACAAAATGAGGATACATGGTTTTGTAATATTATGCACAATGAAAGAATCGGTAAACTTGCACCCAGGGAAATTTGCAGTAAATTTTCTTGTGAGCAGATTTTTGAATTGAATAGTTTTGGTTATCACTCCATTGATACATGGTTGACACCTGAGCAATGTACAATAATTAAAACCCAATACAAATGAATATTCTAATCGGCATGCCATGTTTTGCTAACGGTGAGATTACAAGGCAGGCAATACAATCTGTGAGTAATTGCGATTTGCTTCTTATTGATAATGGAGCGGAGCCCTCCGTAAAAGAAGTAATTAAAAACTTCAAAGCTACAATAATAAAAAATGAGAATAATATTTACGTAAATCCTGCCTGGAATCAAATTATTAAATGGTTTTTGCAAAATTCTAAATATGATTATCTGGTTATCTTTAGTTCAGATGTTGTTATGCAGAAAAACTGGCTTGAAATATTAAAAAACAGATGGGCGGTTAATCCAGACGAAATTTGTATTCCTACTTTGACACCTGATATTAATTACCTCAATTTTGATCTTCCTACTTCAATCCAGAAAAACGAAGTTGTTGAAAGCGGCACACCTGGTTTTTTTATTACCTTGAATAAAAAACAAGCGAAAATAATTTATCCAATTCCTGAACAATGTAAATTATGGTTTGGCGATGAATGGATTTATACGATTCTGCGAAATCTTGGTTACAAAACTCATGTAATATCCAATTTTTTAGCATATCATTATTGGAGTACCGGAGTATCTGTAACGCCAAACGTATCTGCAATTATTGAAAATGATAAGATTGAATGGATTAAACAAAAAGATAAAATGGATTCCACTATTAGTTATTGGAAAACGGGTCGTAATTTTAAATTACATATCTAATAAAATAATATATCTTTGCGAAATGAAAAAGAAACTACACACTGCTTTTATCTGGATTGTGTTTTTTTTATTGATTGCATCCATCGGATATAGTTTGTCTTTGTTAATCCATTGGCTTGCCGGTATGATTGGTACATTATTAATAATACTTATTTGTTTACTTAAAACCCGAAAACATTTTGAATAATTTACAAAAATCCTTATTTTCTTTTACCAGGGCTAATCCCGAAAACCCCTCTACCAATCTGTCAAACCCTGATAATTGGCTTATTGATTGGTTCGGCGGTAAGACCAGCTCCGGCGAAAAGGTTACGGTAGATACCTCTTTAGGACTACCAGCTGTCTGGCGGGCAGCATGGCTTTTAAGCAACACAATCGCTGCATTGCCATTGCAGGTCTTTGAAAAAAAAGACGGGGAGACAAATAAAATAGATCACCCTATTTCAAAATTATTTTCAAAAAAGTCAAACAATATTATGACTGCCTATATATGGCGGCAGGTGTCTATGCTTCATGTGGCATTGTGGGGCAACGCATATTCTCTCATTGTATTTGACAAAAAGATGCGTCCTGCTGCATTATTACCCTTTCACCCATCAACTGTTAAGGTATCTTATATTGATGGCAAATTATGGCATAAATTTCAAACCCAAAAAGGGGATATTGTGGTGGATTCCGCAAATGTTCTGCATTTAAAAGGAATGTCATTTGATGGGATAACAGGCAAAAGTCCTATTTCTGTATTGAGAGAAAATATTGGATTGGGATTGGCAGCACAAAAATTTGGTTCAACATTTTATCAGAAAGGTGCGAGATTGGATGGAGTTATAGAAATTCCTGGCAAATTCGGGGATGCTGGTGTAAAAAATTTACGGCAAACATGGAAGGACACCTACGAGGGGCCGGAAGGTGAGCGCCTCGCCATCCTTGACGCAGGAATGAAATACCACCAAATAGGCATCCCGCCAGAAGATTCACAATTTATAGAAACACGAAAATTTACAATAACGGATATTTCCCGAATATTCGGAATCCCCCCGCCACTGCTTTACGATCTGGAAAAAGCCACGTTTTCCAATATAACAGAACTGATTTTGTCATTTACTAAATTTGATCTGGCGCCTTGGCTTGAAAACATTGAGCAAGAAATAAATGACAAATTATTTTTTGAAAACGAAAAAGATACTATCTTTGCCGAACATAATATTGAAGGATTACTGCGTGGCGACAGCATTACCAGATCAAATTTTTATCGCACAATGATTCAAAATGCGGTGATGACGCCGGCGGAGGCGAGAAGAAAAGAAAACGAAAATGGCGGAATAGATAAATTTTTCATTCCGGCTAATTACATGGAAGTTACAAACGAGAAAAAAATTAAACCAGATGCTAAGAAAATTTTATCCAACGGGGCTCAGGTCAGTTGATGTTGAAAAACGGACTGCTGAGTTTGTGATTAGTGATGCCACCATTGACAGGCATGGCACTGTCCTTGATTCTAATTGGGATTTAACCAATTATAATCTGAATGGCATTGTTGGTTATCAACACGAAGTATATGGCGGCGGATTTCTAAAAAACTCTGATCCCGATAGTATAATCGGGAAAAGTCAAGCCAGATGGGATGGCGATAAACTTATTGCTTCTGTGGAATTTGAACCCAAAGAAATGAATGCTTTGGCTGAAAAGATTTTGCAAAAAGTAAAATTCGGCACACTAAAAGCAGCTTCTGTTGGATTCATGCCATTAGAAGAAGGCGAAAAGAAAAAAATCAAAATTGGCGAAACAGAAAAAGATGTATTTCATTTCGGCAAGAGAGAACTGTTAGAATGGAGTATCGTAAATATTCCATCTAATCCGCGGGCGCTCGCCAGGGGTATTACGAGTGTATTTGCAGGCGCTAAAATTGAAAACAGCCACGAAGTCATAACCGAATTTGGTGAAACTCTTTATTTTGAAAAAGATAAATATACCGAAGAACAGGTGAAAAAATATCTGGACGACAACAAAATAAAATTCATTACTTTTGAACCGGCAGAAAAAAAAGAAAAGATTTTGTTAGGATTTCAAAAAAGTAATTATCTTTGTCGCACTTTAAAACTTGCAGAAACAGAAATTTAAACCATTAAAACCTAAATCTATGATACAAGAAACCAAAAAACTGCACGAAGATCGTGCAAGGGCGCTCACAGGCGCAAGAGCCATCAATGATTTGGCTCTGAAAGAAAAAAGGGAACTGACCCCCGAACAGGAAACTGAATTTAACAAATTCATGGACGAAGCCAGCGCCCTGAAAAAAACTATTGACCGCACTGAAAAGCTGCACGAACTCTCGCCAGAAGATAAACAGGAATTTATCCCTGCCTCTGGAAAATCAAAAAAAGAAACTCCCGAAGAAAAAGAAGAAAGGGAAGCGGCTGAAAAAATCGTAATGAACAGAGCGATGCGCTCCCTTCCTATGGTAACTGATGAACAGAAAGCTCTTTTTTCCAAAATCAATAAAAGGGCGCAGTCGGTCGGAACTGATACTGCCGGTGGATTCCTTGTATTTACCCAATTTGCGGATCAAATTGAAAAAGCACTGAAATTATTTGGCGGGATGCGACAGGTGGCGAAAGTTGTAAAACACGAAAAGGGCGGAACTTTTAACCAGCCGATGTTGAATAACACAGGACGAACCGGAAGGTGGCTTGCTGAAAATACAACCGTAACAAAAACAGACCTTGCTTTTACCAATGTTACTCTCAGCGATTATACGGCATCGTCTGATTTGATTCCTGTTTCTTTGCGTCTTTTTGAGGATGAATCTTACGATTTGACGGGATTAATTACGGAATCGTTGGCAGAATGTCTGGGCAGATTAACCAATCTTGCATACACCACCGGCGCAGGTTCAACTAAGCCCACAGGCGTATCGGTAGGTTCTGTTGAAGGCAAGGTATCAGCATTATCAACCGCCATAACTTTTGATGAATTGTCAGACCTTAAATTCTCACTTGATCCGGCTTACAGAACACTGGCAACATGGATGTTTAATGATGCCACGCTGAAAGCTATCTCCAAACTAAAAGATGGAGACAGTCGTTATTTATGGAATCCAAATATACAGGTAGGCGTTCCCGACTTACTCCTTGGAAATCCTTATGTTATCAACCAGGATGTTGCAAGCATCGGAGTGAATGCTAAGTGTATTTATTTCGGAGATTTCAAAAAATATCTGATTCGTGATGTTGGCGGATTCGGACTAACACGACTTAATGAGCGCTATGCAGACGATCTGCAAGTGGCGTTCATGCTGCACATGAGGACCGATGGGAAGGTGCTCAATGCCGGAACCGATCCTATTAAGCACATGAGGAATCCAAATACTTGATTTTGGTTAATAATCAAAAGCGGAATGCGTCCCTCGCTTCGGCGGGGGACATTTCGTTTTAACTTTAAAAAAATGAAAGTAAAACTCAAAGTAAGTTTCTCCGGGTTCAATGTAACCTACGATGTCGGTCAAATATATGAAGCTACTCCTCATGAAGCTCAACGATTACTTGCAGCGGATTTTGCTGAATTAATTCCAGGCGAAGAAGATACCAGGGGCAAGGTAATTGTTCAGCAAATCATACCAATAGCTTTTCCGTTTAGAAAAGCTAAGAAAAAAGCTAAGAAAAAAGGAAGATAATGTATTCCAAGTTACAACTTTTCACCGCTTCTGCCATCCCCCCAATTACATTACAGCAAGCGAAAGACCAATGCCGCGTTGATACAACCGCTGAGGACACCTACTTAACCGCTCTCGTTTTAGAAGCCACAAATTACATTCAGCAGAACACCAATCTACAACTAATCACAGCCATCTATAAGCAATATCTTGACGAATTTCCGGTAAGTGATAAACCGATAAGATTGCGCAGTGCGCCACTTCAATCTATTACGTCTATTACATACGTGGACACTGCAGGCGTTACGCAGACGTGGGCAGCGACAAAATACGAAGCCGATCAGAGGAAGATACCCGGAGAAGTAAGACCGATTGAATCTGAAAGCTATCCCGACACTAAGGATGTAGTCAATGCAGTTGTAATTACTTTTAAATCCGGTTTTGGTGATGCAACTGTGGATGTGCCTGAAAATATTTTAAGAGCTGTGAAATTGCTTGTAAATTTCTGGTATGATAAACGACTGACTGTAACGGCAGCCGGTCAGGATATTGATATTCCCAAGGCCGTGCAATCGCTTTTAAATCTTCATAATTTATATGGATTCAATTAAAATTCTCGTTTTTATTCCGGTCTGGAAAAGGCCGCACATATTTAAGCTCTGCATGAAGGGGTTGGCTCGGCTAAATAAAAACGCTAAAGATATATACTTAGAACCCTTCTGTGTGGTCAGCGAAGATTGGGCAGAGCAATATTGCCTTGATAAAGGAATAAAATATTGTTGGGTGGAAAACTCACCATTGGGAAGAAAGATGAATTACGGATTTGGCGATGCGATGAAAGAGGATTTCGATTACCTCATGCAAATTAATTCTGATACCTTATTAGCGGATGAGCTTTTGGAAATTTACAGGCCATGGTTTGAAAATAAAACGCATCTTTTCGGAATTGACAAAGTTCATTTTGTTGATTCAAACGCAAAAGCATCACGCAGAGCTAAATTAGTGGATTATACACTAACAATTTGCGGGGCAGGGAAATGTTTGGAGAGGAAATTTCTTGAAAATTACGGATACAGGGTAGAGGTGGAATGGCTCAACAGTTATTCCGGCTTATGGGGTAGTTTTTCGCCTGGCGAAAAATATATTCTGCCTGTGAGTAAAGCAGACGTCCTTGTTAGTCAGGGAGCGGCAAAAATTACAGGCAATCCCCGATGGATGTTATGGCCAGATGGAATGAATGACACGTTGGATCATAGCATGAACTTCCGACTCATACTTTGGGGCTGCGAAAATAAATGTATAGAGATTGGAGAAAAACCTTTAGTTTTGGATTTAAAATCAGAAGTCAATATATGGACTTATGACCGGCTGCAAGGCCAGGAAGTTGATTTTGAACACGCAATATCACTAATCCCAGAGATGAATGAATGCAGGGCTGTTAGATCGCAGATTCACATTTCAAACTAAAACACCAACCAGAGACAACTATGGTCAGAAGGTCGCCGCCTGGACGAATAGTTTTACAATCTTCGGACAGTTAATAGAGATGTCCGGTGTGGAGCGTTTTGAAGCCGCCCAGCTTACGGCAAAAGCAGATGTTAAGATTATTATAAGATACCGAGCCGGAATAGTGCCTACGATGCGATGCTTTGATGTGGATGATGTTGTTTATTATGATATTGTGTCTGTAATCAGAATCGGCAGAAAAGACACCTTAGAATTAATGGCAAAAAAAATTTATAGGACATGAGTTTTAGATTAGAAATAGCAGGACACAAGGAGATTGTCAGGAAATTAGAAATAATGAATAATGAGATTTCTGATAAGATTGTGAAAATCGCCTTAGGAAAAGGAGCAAAAGAAATTGTTGCCACTATGCGCGGGGAGGTGAAATCTTTTGACATTAAAGTTAAAAAAGAAAGATTTACAGATTCAGATTTGCGAAATGCTATTGGTGCGGTAAAGCGAAAAGGAAATAGTTTGCTTCCTTATTACGTGATAGGTCCCAGAATATCAAAAGAACATAAAGGATTTTTGGGCGTGTGGCTTGAGTATGGGACACTGGTTCATAGAACAGAGCCACTCACACGAAAAAGAACCAAGGGCGCTTTAAAGGCATTGGCACGAGGATTAGGGATGAAGAAAAAACCATTCGCCAGGCCTGGCTACGAAAAAAGCAAAGCCGGAGCCCTGAAAATAGTCGCGGACACGCTGAAAGAAGGAATTGAAAATTTAAAATAATGGAAAGAGCCATCGTAGACATTATAGAAAATGACACAGCAGTTGATGCTATCTTGAATAAGCGGATTTTTCCAAATACCATCCCGCAAAATGAATTGTTCCCCGCCATTATCTATACCAGAGTAATCACTGAGCCCACTGATACGAAAGACGGAGTAAGTAAATTGGATTCTATAACTATTGATTTAGATATTTTTGGAATAGATTATAAGATACTGAAAGACCTGGCAGGGAAAGTTAAAACGGCTATTGACAGATTTTCCGGCACAAAGCAATCACAAGTCATTGAAATTATTATCTTTGCCGACCAGCGTTCAACCTATGACACTGAGGGTGAAGTATATCACATAACACAAACTTATAAAATCAGACAAAAAATATAATTATGAAAATAAAACTTTTAAAAACAGTTCAGATAGGCGCTTCTATTTTTTCTGCCGGTGCCGAAATGCAAGTCATTAATGAATTAGGGCGCAATCTCATAGCCACCGGCAAAGCAGTCCCGAAAGATTTTGAAACTTCTGCAGAAGTTTTTGCGTTAGAAAGAAAAAAAAGTATTTTTGATGCGGAATTGATAAAAACATTATCTTTGCCGTTCAAACAACTCTTTGAAAAGATACCGCAACTCACTGACATTGACATTCTGAAAGAGATTGTCAATGACAAACGAAAATCAATCAGAGATGCTGCGATAAAAAGAATTGAAACTTTAAAACCTTAAAACTATGGCACAACAAGTAGGAATATTAGACGGTAGAACAATGTTGCTCTACATAGATGGCGTGGCGATTGCCGGAACGACCGGACACTCAATGGGGTTGGGTGTCAATATGCGTGATGCAACAACCAAAGATTCGTCAGGTAAAGAGGCGGTGTTGCCGGGCGTTTCAACGGCGACGATTGGATTTGATTATATGGTGGCATTCGATGCGACATACGGAATCAAAAATCTTGTTCTTTTATATGTAAACAAAACGAAAGTTGCCCTAAGAATATCTTCCGAGCTTTCCGGCGACCAGAAATACAAAGGGGACGGCTACTTAGAATCGCTGGACACGGATTTTCCGAATAATGACAACATAACCGGCTCAGGAGCATTTCACGTCACCAACGGAATAACTCCGCAAACCATAACATAATATGACAACCATTCGGCTGGATAAGGATCGGAAGCTGCAATATGACACTGATGCCTTTCTTGATTTTGAGGAAATATCAGGACGCTCTCTGTTTGATTTAGTGGCTGATTTTAATGTAAAAAAACAACCGAAACTTAAAGAAATGATTATATTTCTTTGGGCGGGCCTTAAGCAGCACGAAGGTTTATCCTACGAAGAAGTAAAAAAATTATTTCCATTAACAAAAATAATGGACACCATGTTGCAATGTATTCTTGCACTCAACGAAGGGATGGGGCTGCCAGCTCCTATTCCTGGCCTGGAAAAAAAAAATACAAAACCTTCAAAGAATGGTTTGAAGATGCAGAGGGATATTGCTATGCACAGGGGATAAGCCCCTGGGATTTAAAAAAATGGACGCCTCGCCAAATTAGTAAGTTACTAATTGCGAGGCGTTTGATTTTTGAAGAAGAAAGACAAAATCACAGAAATACAATGTCAATGCTTCGGATATTATGTAGTTTTGTTCATAATAAACCGACTTATGGGTATAAACAAAGGGAGTATAAAAAAGCAGAAGATTTAATAAAATTTCATTGGGAACAATCAGAAAAAAAAACAAAAGAATTAAAAGGAGTATATGGCTACAACAGTAGGGACATTAGCTGCGTTTCTAACGGCTAATGTTGTTGAGTTTAAAAAAGGGATGCAAGAAGCTACCGGCGAACTGAATAGATTCGTCAAGGAATCTTCTAAGATAGACCGCAACTTAGCGCAACTTGGAAAGAAATTTACCGAGTTCGGAAAAACTTTAAGTGCTGCGGTTACGCTTCCGATAATGGCATTGGGTGTTACAGCAGTGAAAGCATTTGACGAAGCTGCAACGGCAGAGGCAAAATTAACTTCTGCTTTAAAAATGTCAGGTCAGGAAGTAGGACCGGTTTTGGATGACTTTAAAAAGTTTGCTACTTCAATTGAAAATATCACAACCACACAGGACGATGCTGTTATAGGAATGTTGCAGATGGCGACTTCAATGGGGTTGACGGCAGGTGCTGCAAAGGATGCCGTTACAAATGCGATAGGGTTGGCGAAAGCATTTGATTTGGATAATGAGATGGCGCTGAAAGCAGCTGTTGCTGTTAGTGCAGCAGGAAACTCTATTGCTCACACCGGACACGCAGGGCATGGTGCGGTAAAAGAAATTTTAAAATTGATTCCCACTTTACGAAGCGTTGGCGACGAAGCTACGGTTGTCGCTCTTGCCACCAAAGCAATGTCAGATGGATTTGAAGTGGCTAAATCAGAAGCAGAGGCGGGACTTGGACCCTGGAAGCAGGCGTTAAATTCTTTCAATAATTTACAAGAGGAATTTGGAGCGATAATTTTAGAAGGATTACAACCACTGATAGCTCATGTAAAAGATTTAACGAATTGGTTTCGGGAATTAGAACCGGAGACAAAAAAAACGATTGTAGTAATTTCTGGAATAGCGGCAGCCATCGGGCCGCTTCTACTCGGTATAGGGGCAGTTATTAGTGTCTTGCCATTAATGGGGGTTGCATTCGCTGCGCTTACAGGTCCCATAGGACTTACCGTTGCCGCTCTTGCCGGCGTTACTGTTGCACTCACCACTGTTATTGGCGATATGGAAGAGCACACGGATAAGATGAACAAATTAAATGCCGCTTATAAAGATGGAATTATAAACAGGGAAGAATATACCAATCTGGTAAGAAAAGGAACTTTAGCAGAAGTGGATGCGTTATTGGCATCAGAATCACTAACCGGTGAAGTAAAGACCGGAGCAGAGGCGATAAAATACGCCACTGAAATATGGAAAAAAAATAAAGCAACCGTTGGGGGAGTTTCTTTGTCGCATCAATTAGCCGCCGCCTCTGCAAAGCAGATGGGTGATGAAGAAGCTGCGGCGGCAGAAAAAGCAGA
>ERZ1292629.2440-Hain-H43-01um-R1-2440-length-15683-cov-57_pt1 | contig 15683 bp, 30 predicted proteins | sample MGYA00564399_ERZ1292629 | MGnify/ENA primary metagenome ERZ1292629 (study PRJEB36523, sample SAMEA6512636) | groundwater metagenome | collected 2019-01-08 | study: AquaDiva: Metagenomics assemblies of 32 groundwater samples
TCCCACAACTTAAAATTGCCAACAAAGCTATTATGTATCTCATGTTATCCCTCCTTAGTGGCTACTTGATGTTGTATACTGAATAGTTATGATACACGCCCCAGGGGTCGTTGCCCATATCCCCTGGTTTTCCCCTGCATAATACAATGTATCCCCTATCCCGCTTGGAGCAACACCAATCTTCCCTTTTGCAAATGGATATGAGCCTGTAGCAGTGAATGCTAAAGTAAATATTCCCTTATTCACATCATCCATAGAAATGATTGAATATTTTTTCACATAAATCGTTGACCCTGCCGGTGCTGTTAGTATCCTGAAATTAGTTACAGCAGAGGTTGCTTCATAAAATACAAAATTTGTGCCCCAAAGGGGGTCCACGCTGGTCCCATTGCTTGTAATGTTTACCCGAGCAACTCCAGTATCATCGCACTTTTGGTTTACCCATACCGTGCCATTATAGGCTTGCTGCTGGACAATTACTGTGCCTTTAACTGTTTGCCCATTATCGATGTCTTGAGCATGTACATTGCTTGCGAATGTGATAACCGTAATTATTATTGTTATAAAATATTTCATAATGCCCCCATACTGTAGGGGGATATTCGCTCTATCCCCCTATCTGTTAAACGAAATTACTTCTCGCTCCCTGCGATAAGGCAGGTAATGTCCATAGCAGCTGCTTCTCTGTTCTTCACTTTCAGGGTGATAGTCGTCCCAGCTACAACGCTAATTGCCTGATATACAGGCAGTATTGCTGTCTGGCAGCTTGGGGTTGTCATTACCCTCAATATCTCTACTGTTCCTGACATAACCCTTACTGTTGCTAAGCCTGACGCAACAATAGAAGCGACGTTAAGATAGTATGTCTTCCCAGTGGTTACGGTATATGTCCCTGCGTCAATCTCTGTGTTCGCTGCTACAGCAACAGAAACAAAATAGCTGCTTTTGCTATCACCAGCTTCAGCGGTAGACTTCACATATATTGAACCATCAGCAAAAACCTTTGCTTTTGCACCTGTAGTGGCATCCTTTAGAGTGAATGTCCCTAAATTCACGCTCTCTACTGCGTCCAAGCTATCCATGTTTGTGATATGTGTTACTTCGCTAACCGTATCGACGACACCTGACGTAATTTTAACGTTACTCTTTGTCCCGTCCTGGGCAAACTGTACTATCTGTGCAGCAGCAATATCGGCTGCAAATGATGGCACACCACCTAACAAAACAAATCCCAAAGCCAAAACTAAAATCTTTCTCATTTCACTTGTCCTCCTAAAATTTTAATATTGCCATTAATATGGCTGTTCAAAAACCGTATCAGAAACCTTTCTTACTGATACGATGCAGCTAATTTTTATCTTCTGTTCCGCACCTCCCTTCTCTTGTAATATTAATTTACAATCAGTTACAATCAACGGTGTCGGTGGTGTAAACATGCTTACTGTGTGTGCAGGTGCTACCTCCCCCCCAATTAATAGCGTATTCTTAATCACATCAATCAACTGTACACTCATATATCCTAACGGCTTCGCTTCATCCCTCACCATCGTAACATACTCAATGAATGCCCTGTATCCTGCTACTGGTGTTCCAATCGTGAATAGTGTTGTTGATGATCCTAAAGCTGTCAAATTGATTGTAAATTCATACGCTTTCGTTGGGGGTGTTGCCTCCCATATCGGGACAGCAAAAGCTGATATTGTGCCAATGTTTATGGTTGATGTCCCGCCGCTTGTAACCATCAGGCTACCATTCACTATCCTTGCTTTCTGTGTGCCGTAAACTATCTCTGTTTGGTCATTCGCAGCAAAAGAAATACTGCTAACCGATAATATAAATACTGCCACAATAAATATTTTCTTTAACATGGATTAACAACCTCATAATTAGATTATATTAAATGTAATTTACAACTAATGTAAATTGCATATCTGCACTACTTGCATTACTTACTGTAATATATAATTTATTTTGTGCATTAAAATCTGCATACCTTATATCTGTTCCTAACATTATTTGACTTGTTTCTGATGAGTCCGATTGTGCCTCTATATCTTGGATGCCTCTTAATTGCTTATTATAGATAGTCAACCTAAACAATCCTGATGTTGTTGCAGATAGATGTATATCCTTGATGGTGCAAGGATTCAATAGGTCTAAATCGAAATCCTTGCTTTGCCCTGCTAATATTAACCCTAATATATATGTCTTAGGATACCATGATGTTGCCGATACAGTTGGTATTATTGGTAAATTGCTCATTTAAACCCTCTTTCTTTCTTTATTTTCTCGTATGCTGATTGTATTATCTCAAATATTCTTGGGTCTCCACCAACATCAGGATGATGAAATTTTACCCTTGCCTTATAAACTGCCTTAATCTCTGCATCCGATGATGTGTTGAATACTCCTAATATTTCATATGGGCTATCCTCTTCTTTTTCTTCACCCATATCAGCCCATGCTTTTTGTTTTGCTAATTGATTTGCCTTTATCATTTCATCAACCATTGATGTCAATGCTTGTGCTGTAGACAGGAAAAAAGCACCGCTATCCAGCACCTTCCTCACATCTTGTAATGTTTTTGTAGCATCCATTTGTTTCTTAGCCATCTATACAAAATCCTATCCAAATTATGGGATTTACCACAGCAGGTTGTGCTGTATTAGTAACAATTAAATCTTTGAATTCAAATGGAAAACTTGAACCATCTGATATTTCGCTATTTGCAAAATATGTTGGTGGTAATCCTACAATAGATTCATCAAGATTAAATCTAAATGTTATTTGATACCCACCTGTCCCCTTAGACATTACAAACATTCCATTTATCTTCGCTAAACTTGGAATAATCAACCCTAATGGAGCAGATGTCCGTGCTATCGATAAATCTATCGCAAATCTTGTTACATAGTTCGATGTTGTTATTAGCTTATTAAAATCTTGGACTGTAGGTATCATACTTTCCTCCAAATACCCCATGCGTATGGGGGCTTCCATGTTATCGGCTGATTTGTAATTGCATCTATTGGTATCCAATCTCTAATATCCTTAGATGGATTATGGGGTGGATGCCCTACCAATAAAAATACATGCCCTGGTGATTCTTCTCTGCTTTGCGAAGTCATCGCTACTGCCACAGGATAGCCAATTGCCTGCAATAAAGACCCTATCAGCGTTACATAACCATCACAATCTGCTACCTTTAACTCTAATGTCTTGAATGGATACTCAAAAATATCCTTTTTGTATGGGTCATTTAGGTATCGCACATTATCATTTACCCAATCATATACTGCATTTATCTCGCCGATGCTGTCTCGTTCTTTTATCTTCCATGTTCCATCTGCATTTTTAGATACCATGATACTATCTGCAATAGCACGGATTTTATCATCTTTTCCCCAATGCTCGATTATATTCGTAAGTGTCTTTAATGCGTTTATATCATTTTTGCTAAGTGGAACATTTATCATTTCCAATATCCTCTTTTTTTATAGCTAAAGATGTGCAAATCTGGTTAATTAAAGTATCAATCACATAAACTTTTTGTTCATAATTTAACCCTGCACACCACCCTACAACTATTCCCTTAACCATTGGGGAACATAGAAAAGTCAACTTATCATTACAAATTTTTTGCTCAAATACTGTCATTCCGACATCTCCTTTTTGTTTATATTGCCTCTATTTCTCCATTAGCAATGGCTAATAGTATCTGTGCTTTGGTAGTATAATGTAGCAGTGGGCAATTGTGCCCGCCATTACCCCAAAAATATGTTGCATTATATGGGTTATAACTCATCATGTCTTGGAAAGAAAGAGAATTAATCCTCTCTGCAGCATTATATGTTATCATTGCACCCGATTGGCAAGTTTTACATCTATAATTTGGAGAGAAATTATTCACTGAGAAGTTACCACCGCCTACGGGTAATTCAACATTGTATTGATATGTATCAAATAGTTTCTTTGCTAAATCACTCATTTTATTTTTATCAATATATTCAGGGAACGATTGTATTATTGTATTTGCATCTGTATACCTATGTGTGTTTCTAAGCACTATTTTAATAAAAACACTTTTCAACCATTTACTTAAAAAATATAATGTTCTTTTTGATTCTAATAGCTTGAATGGTGAGAATACATTCCCATAGTTAATGTCATCGATAAAATAGGAAACCTCTACATATCTTGGCAATGAACTATATATCTCAAATAATCGCTCTATCGAATAATAGTTTGGTCTTGTAGAAAAAAGCATGGAATATGTGGCACCATAAGCAATATTTACATCTTGGCTTATAGATTCATTCTTAATCAGCGTCGATAGCTTCATTCCTGATAAATACTTGTCTAAGTCAAATTGCTCTATCATTTATTACCCCTTTGCGTCATGAATAAGACTACTATTATCGCTCCAATGCCCCCTATCATAATGTATAAAGGCATCTTATCTTTATCGATTGTTTTTGGTGCGTTTTTTGATGCTGTCATATCTGGTGGCATTAGAGATATATCGCTATCGGGAATGTTATCTGCTGTATATAACTGTTTAGCTTTATCTGATAAATTTGTTGTTGCACTCTTAAATATATCATTGATTTTCTGAATGTCTTTATCTGATACTATTCGTGATTGATGAAAGTTACCCTTATCATCTGCACTCCCAGGGGTAATTGGTTTAGCATCAACAGGGTCGCCATAACCATCTACGACATCATTCCATACTTCATTTGCAAAGCTAACAACAGACCCTGCAGCATGTCCGACACCCTTTCCTAAGCCTTTAACCTTCAATCCAAGCCATCCACCATCTAAATCTTTTAGTGGATTGCCTATTTTTATGTTCCCAAGACTATCTTTCCCTGCTTCATATAAATGTCCGAGTGAATTAACGAAAGCAGTTATGCCTTTACCAATGGTAACTAATCCGCCTTTGAATGAAGAAGGGTTAGACATTACTTCTTGTGTTAGCATTCCACCAAAAAAACTAAGTAAATTTGTCTGTGTTTGTGATGCCATGTCAAATACTCCTCACATTTTTATTACCAATATATAGGAACTCGAATATTGGCAGGGATGTTCAATCTAAGTTTTGTCCCTACAACTTCTACCTTTATCTTTTTCAATGCCCATCCAATCCTTGCAATGCTAAGCCAACTCTTAATCTCTTCTGGTAGCTTGAATGGCTTTTGCTGATATGTCATGAATATATGTGGTGGTGGCTTTTTGTCAATTATCTCTAATACAGGAAAATTTATCTGATATTGCCCTGGCTTTCCTGTAATATTAATCTTTGAAGTATCAAACTTAAAATCTATTCTTCCTTGTGGGATATCAAGATTTAAATCATTTATCTGGATAGGTAAAGTTATCCACTTTTTGATTCGTGCATTGTCTATGATAAATGCTGCCCCAAATATTCCTGCTCCCCATAAGAAAAGTTTTTTAGCTTTCATTATCCACCTTATCTGTTCGGCACTCTTACATAAACGGTAGAAGATACTTCTTGCCCTCTCTTGTCTGTTGCAATAAGAGTAAATGCTGTTCCACTTTGTATTTGCTCTAATTTATATGCTCTTCTCCTTGTGATTTTTAATTCTTTCCCGACATTACTTCTGATTATTAAAGTTTTCCAATATTTTGTATCCCAATCTAAACGAACAGTTGACATCTGCGGGACTGTTATATCGGAAGATGTTGACATAAGCCCTTCTTTTTTTATCGTATCAGGACAAGAAACTGTAAAACTTTTTATTATTGGAGGGTCTGTCCTTTTACCTGACAAAAACACTATGTCGTCCCAGTAAAATGTTTCTGATTCGCCTGCGTTAAGAATAAATCCACCACCCAAATTTATATCTGTTTTTGCCGTAATCGTTGCACTCTTGCTCAAGATATTAAATTTATATGCAAAGTTTTTACTTGATATAGATGTAGATGTATCTGATGGGATTGCGGTATCGATACTATCGGATGATGTCTCTTGCTCTGTGTTTCTATTATTCTTCATAGTAGTGTAAACGTAAAACCCTACACCTCCTGCTGCTGCAATAGCCAATATTATTAACAATGTATAATCTTTTTTGCCTTCTTTATCGTATTTTGTAATTTCGCTCATGATAACCTCCACTATGTTTTCTTCTTGATTTCTTTTAGGATTAAATACGCACCCCAAACCACGCCAATTATCATAACTGCTCCAAAAGGTGATGTGGCTTTTGCGAAAGCTCTATTCCAGTCTACCTTATCTTGTCTTATGAATATTGGCACAGCACACCATGTGATAGCGACAAGTAATGCTGTTACAACAGTTGTCCACCCTAACTTTCCTATGAAAGTCATTATTACCCCTTTTGCTGTTGTTGCCGCTGCTATAGTTGCTGGATTTACTATCATAATATACCTCTATATATACAATCTATGGTAAAGTTGGGGATTGCTTTTTATATTCATTATCGATTTGTTCATTAGATATAGTATGTTCTTTTGCTTTCATTTCGCTAAACTCTTTTTTTGCTTTTTCAGTTCTTGGATGACAATATGCTACTATAGTGTATTTATCTTTGAAAAGAAAAATGCCTGCTGGTTCTACTGCAATAGAAAATTCTGTAATGTCGTATCCTTTATTATATACCTCTATTTCTATTTTTCTTTTTAATGATTTAAGTGTTATTGGGTCTACGAATGGAATTGAAAAATCAAATGATAACATCTGTATGGTGATTTTTTTTAATGGCTTTCCCATGTGTTTTTGTATGTTTTCTTTATTCTTAAATCTTATGGGATTCATACTATTATCTCCGATATTAATAAGATTGCTAAAAATAGAGGCTCACCATTATTATAATGAGCCTCTATTTATCTTTGCAAAGGAAATAGCGATTATTCGCTGGTTGCTACGGAGAAGTGGCTAAACATATAAATACTTCCCTGCTCATTATTGGAAACGCCTATCTCCACTACGCCTTTCTCAAGGTCGTATGTGTTGAATCCCTGTGCGACTACCCTGCTCTTATCAGCCTCATCCTTTAAGTGCTTGTGTCTTGACCAGTCAATCAGATACAACCCTGTCAAGTCTGATGCTGCAATATTTGGGTTTGTCCTTGCCATATACTGCTGTGCCGCTGTCCAATTTAAGTCAATTGAAGTTGCTGCCATGTCTCGTGGGTATCTAATACATAATCTCGAAACAACATTATCGCTCCTTTGATTGGCTGCATTAAGTACCATTAGCAGCGATTTCATGTAAAATCGTGCAACAGGCACCTCAATGATTTGTGATAAGTTTGCAGCAGTATTCGTAAATGTTGTCCTATCTGCTATCATGTTAGCGGTAAAAACTCTCCCGCTTCCCGATGCAGGATTACCGTCCATAAGGATTTTCCCTCTTTCTGATATAGGATTATCATATACGATTCTGGTTGGGGTTGGGGTAATAGTTGGTGCGCCAACCGTATAACCAGTTCCCAAGTCTGTGTCCACTCCAAGTGCAATGTCAATATTGTATGCGGTGATATTCTGACCAGGGAATAGACAGGACATATCTTCATAGTCATCATACTTTCTCCCTGCGTGCAAAAGAATGTTTGCGTGCAAAGTATATGGTCCTGCTACAGTAGGAAGTGTGTCAAATCTTACCCTTCCTGGCATAACAATATCCGTAAACTTCCTTATGAGCCTTATGTCTTGGATGTTTACAAGTGTCTTGCCGTTTTCATCATACATCGAAATTGCCCGAATGTATTTTTCAAGACCATCAACTGCTGGAACTGCTCCTGCTGCAACAGTTACAGGGACTATTATTTCAAGCAGTATCTCTGTTATGTCACCAGGATTTTTTACTGCGATTGTAGTCCTATCATTCTTTACCAATGGTGATGTTGGTTTTGTCGTAATTGTTGACTTTATCATTTTTTTTGTTCTCCTTTTTATATTTTGATAGCAACTTATGCCATCATTGAAAAATCGACCTTTCTTGCTGCTGGCAACATGCGTGATGCTGCTACGTCATTCACAAATCCCAAGCTTGATGGTGCCCAGCTTGATGGCTCAGGAAGCCAACCATAATCATAACCCTTTTTTGCTCCAGTTGATTCTGACGTTACCTGAGTTGTATCTGGTGGTAATCCTGGAGCTTTTTTGCCATCATCAATACCAATCTTTGCAATTACATCACGAATCATCCCAGTAAGAGTTTGAACTTCCTTAGACTTCTTGTCTTCCTTCAAAAGCTCTCCAGCAATAACATCTACTCCATTTGCAAGTATTGCTGCACTGGCAATATTTGCTGTCTGTCTGCCAACCACATCATCCATGAAATTGGCGGCTGCCCAAGCACCTACTGCTGTATTAATTCCAGTCAGCATAGCCTTAGCAGGCTTATTGTCCTTAAACATCACGTCTTCTACTCTGTCTAATACTGAAAAAACAGCAGTGCTCAATCCGTTGCAAGCAAGTATAATAGCCCCTAATCCTATTGGGACTTCAGCTATTTTTTGCGATGCCAAGTTTTCCAATGTATCATTCATAGCCATAGTGATACCTCCTATAATTAAAATATAGCATAATAATTATGCTTCTATTAATATACAGTATTTTTTTTATGTTGTCAATGCCAATAATATGAAAAAAGACTTGACAAAAAAGAAAAAATGTGTTATAGTATTAACATAAGCAATTAATATTATAATGCGAGGCAGAATCGGTGGCAAAGAAGAATAAAGAGCTTAATTTTGAATGTCCAATATGTGGAAAAAAGTTTGCGTCAGAATCATCGCTTAATGGTCATATTAGATTGTCTCGTAATCATATTGTTGTAAATGTAGGAGATGTCCCTATACCTAAAACTGAAATAGCTGAAATAGTAGTTATCCCTAATATGCCTGCGATTACGGCTATCCCTGAAGTTACCCCACCTATTATAATAGATATTGTCCCACCAATAGAGAATATTCCAGAAGAAATGCAAGAAGTAATTGAAGTAAATAATGTTCCGCCAATAATGGCAGAACAAATATCTAAAGAAGAGGAGGATTTTGATATGGTAGAAGCAGATATTGCAAAGATACTTGAGACAACGATAGCGAAACTTGCGGGAGATTATGAGATTAAACCACGAGTTACTGTGAATGAAAGCAAGAAGATTGACCGTGAGGCGGATTTGGCTCGGCGTGAGGCGGATTTGACTCGAAGAGAAAGGATTCGTATGATAGAGAGAGATGCAATTGCAAAAAGGGGTTTGCCAAATAATAATGCTATGCAGCCAATTGTTCATCCGATAACGAAGAAAGTAGATGAAATTGCAGCAAAAATTAATGAAACCATGTCTGGTTTGCAAGAGAATCAAAAAGTTTTGGGGGAGAATTTGGCAAAGATAGAGCAGAGACTGCCCGAGGGTTTTTGTACTACTTATCCTGACATGTGCGAAAAAGTGTCTACGATGGAAGGAGTAATGAAGAACACATTATTGTTGCCAACTGGTGATGATATAAAGATGAAAGTATCAAAAATGTATGGTTGCCCTAATTGTCGCAAAGAGATACTTGATCAAGCTAAGGGCTATGCTTCTGAGATTATTGGTGATGATAAAAAACTATTGGCAGAGATAGCAAAAGAGAAAGGGTTAAAGGTTATCGATAATAGTAAAAGCATGTTCAGTTAAGAATATGGAGAGGTAAAGATGGCTGGAAAACAACTGACGAGAGGTAAAAAGAAAAAGGGTGCTATATCCGATATTGGCATGGGAATTGTTGATGATACATGGAGCATAGGAGATGTCCCTGATGTGCAGTTACCTGAAAAAATAGTTGATGAAGATGATAATGGAGACATTGTAATGGATGGGCTTAGGTTTGGCAATGAGGATAATAAAGGAGTGCTTGAAGATGAACCTGTTGATGATTGGTATAAGGGGAACCAAGAGACGAATGATGTGCTTTTTAAGCACGAGAATTTGTCATTGTATACTCAAAATAGCCAAGTAGATGCTCCGATGATTCAGCAGCCTGTTTTGCCCAATTATCTTGCGATTATTGAAGAGCAAAATAATCGGATGCAACAAATGAATGCAGTCATAGAGAATATGAAGGCAGAGCAGAAAGCTCTTGTTGCGAGCCTAAATGAATCACAATCAACAATGGTCAATGCTTTGCAGCAGCTATCTGTATCAGTAAATAATCGGTCTGATATAAATGCAGTAGATGTACCGACTATGCCTCAAGAACAATTAGGAGAGCAGTCAATTTCTGCTGCTCAAGCCAACAAGTTGTATGAATTTATTGGTATAGCGGGTAATTTTGCTCAACAAATTGCACCAATTCTGCAAACATTAATAAAAGCAAAGCAACCAGAATCATCTAATAATTTGGGTGCAACATCTCTTGATAATTTTTTTCAGCAAGCAGATGTTTTTATGTCGATGCAAGACAAACTTGTTAGTAATGTGGAAACATGGACTAAGAGAAAAATGTCTGGGTTAGATGAACAAGCGATAATTGAGAAGATTGCGGGTAGTGTGCTTGAAAGAGTAAATGAAGTATTAAACAAAGGAGGGGCTAAGTAATGGAGAGACAAAGTGATGGGTATATTAGTGGATTCACGGACAGGAATCTTAAAAAAGAGATTGTGCTATTAGAAGGGCATTATCGTGAGTTTATCGCTCAAAAAGACTCTTCTGGCAAAACATTAGCATGTAAGGATTGCATTGATAAGCATCTCCTCGCTATTTTTGGATATGCGGAGGAGGCATTGAAGTATCTTCCTAATAACAGGGATAATTGGAATACCATTATTGCATGGGGACATAAAAGGCTTGACGAACTCCCTGCGTTGGAATGCAAGACTGATGCAGATGAAAAGCATATATATGACATTATTGAGCAACTCAAAGAGATGCGATTGAAGGCTTCTGGTGAGAAACTTTGCTACACATGTCAGCTTAGGCAACAGATGGATAAATAGATGGATAAAACTTATTTCCAGAATTTCTTGAAAAGCATACAAGACCTTGCGGAGCAAACGAAGGTCTCGTATGTCTCAGCGGTATCTCTGTATGCGAGGTTTGTTGGCAATGGGAAACCCACGGTAGATAGTGTGCATTCTTTCCTTGTAAAGTTAGGAGAAAAGGGATACAGCATTTCATCTGTTAATTTGTACCTGGCTGCTATTAAAAAATTCTTCATAGTTAATGGGTTGCCCTGGGATAGCAACATTAAGTCCAAACATGTCAATCTGTATGAGACGGATACACCTACTATATATATTACTGATATTAAAAATCTTGTCAGGGCTACAAAAGAAAGGGGCAATATCGTAGATATGTCTTATCTGGCATTATCTACTATTTATGGGCTAAGGCGTGGAGAGATGGCAGCTATAACAGAAGAAGATGTGGGCAAGAAAGAAAGCACTATCCACATCAAGACATTGAAGGGTGGGATTGAAAGAAACCACTTAATCCCTGATGAAATATCCTTTATCAAGGAGTACCAATTTGATTGTCAATCAAACTCATCTATGAGCTTGTTGTTTGCCAAAATATGCCTTCTGGCAGGATATGAACGAAAGGATAACGAAGGATGGCACGCTATCCGCCGTTCGATTGATGTAGAGCTTTTTGATAGCGATGTCAAGCCAATATATCTAAAGTTTTTTTTACGATGGGCACCAAAAGACATGTCAGAGAGATATTTTATGCAAGGGATAAATCCTATCATAGCTGATAGGAAGATTTTTGAAAAGCATCCATTTTTACCGTTTTGGCGGTAAATATGAGAATAAAATTTTATATTAAAGGATGTATCATGGAAGATAATAATGCAATGAAAATCGAGGAGATATCTAAAATTGGTGCTGGCATATTAATGAATTGGTTGGTGCAAAAAAACGTGAGATTAAGGATGAACGAAAGCGATTACATCAAGAGCTTGAAAAACAGTATACGAAATATGCGTACAACTGAAGTAAAAATAACAAAGGTTACAAACGGCTATGTTGTTAGTGGAGGATACTACTCTGGTTGTTGGATTTGCTCGACGGTAGAAGAAGTCAATGATAAGGTGGCAGAGCTTTTTACCCCTGTCGTACAATGAGATTAAGAACATGCACTGATGAAGTTTTTTAACTATAGGATAGAATTCGCTGCTATCATAATAGTTTTACCTCGCAATATATTAAAATATGACACAATATTACAAGGAGGCGTTATGGAAAAGGATATTGCAAGTGTTAATGTCGAGGAACTGTCGAATGAGTATTCAGCATTGGTTGAGCAAGTGAATATAACCGTAGACATGTATATGACATTGTTGAGCAAATTAAAGAGGGGCGGCATGGGACCGAAGTGTACAAGTGATAGTGTCGAGAGAATATTGAATGCATACGTAGATTTGGTTTCAGACACATTGAAAGATGGTGCCGCTATTAAAAAAGATGAAGTTATTCTTGACTATATTAAAAAAACTGCCAAAGCCTTCGATGGTATAGATTTTGGCATGTTTCAATTAAATAAGCCCTGCAATTGTGTGGATAATGATAATGCTCAAATTGATGGTGGGGGGCTCGGATGGATAAACTCGGGCAAACTGCCAGACTTTCTGCCTCCTGAAAATATATAAGAATTGGTCTCGGATATTTTATTTTTGGTAGGACATAATAATGACAAACTATTTTTTAAGCCCACTATCCGCAAAAGCCAACATTTCATCATGTAAAGGGCTGAACTCTGCGGCATAAGTTTTAATCATGTCCACATAATTCAATGTGATATTTATCCTTCTTTTAGTTAAGCTCTTTGCCGTTCCAATCAATTGATTCAAAGCACTTTTTACATGTGCCCATTCTGGCTTCTTAGCAAGAGAAACAGCATTCTTTATGCGTCCCTGCCCTAAGTTGTAAGAGGCAAGTCCCAAGCTAATTCGGTCATCATATGTTGGTGCAACAGTATCCCATATGCCAACCATTGATTTTAGATATTTTGTTCCATATTTTATGTTGGTTGGAGGACTATATAATGCTTTTAATGACCCCTTATACCCCATCTCCCTGGCAGCAGGCAATGTCATCTGCATCAAACCAACAGCTCCTCCTAATTCACAGTTTGGGTCAAAATTGGACTCTTTTTTTATTACGCCCTTAACAACCCCAAATGGCATTCCATTTGCAACTGATTCTTGATGAATTATGGTATCATACATAGTTGCTGCTATCATAATAGTTTTACCTCGCAATATATTAAAATATGACACAATAATTTTATAATACCATATTTTTCTTGTTTTGTCAAGTAGTTATTTCTTGTCCAGAATAACATTGATTGCGATTGCATGGATAACAAACAAACACGCTAACGATAGCAAGAATACTTTTTCATGCCATAGACAAATAGATAGTATTACCACTAAATCGGACATAACCACCAATCTAATCATCCACTTTATGGTATTTCCCCTAAACCAATCCAACAATTTTATGCCTTTTTTTTGCACATCATCAATTATTCGCATTTTTTTCTCCCAAGAAAGATATAATCCACAGCAATTGATGTAATGAATATGACTGACAAGATAATCAATATAGTCCATTCCTTGAAATACAAGAGAAACGGCACCATTATTGCAGTAACTGGATACTTCTTTGCCCATGCCAAGCATTTTCGTATTATTTCCATAAAAACCATCCTTTTTACACATCATCTGAAATAAAATTCTTTATCCCCATTTTATCAAACTCTTCACAACGGTGGCAATACGGATGTCTTTGTTCCATATATTCCCCGCAACGTGGGCATATATACACCTTTTTTGCAAAAAGTTTTACGAGGTCTATGGTAATCCATCCCCCCATGCCATACCAAAGTCGATACTGCAGATTATCCAACCAATTCATTCTTGTTTTTCCTTTATTACATCTCATTATAATCTTATAACTAATTTCAACCCATAGGATATGATCCCCATGCCTTTATTATCACCTGTTAGAAGATAATCGTATCCATAATAAATACCGCCGAGCAAAGATGACCCTATCACAGATAGCCAATCAGCCTCTATCCCAATAGCGAACCCGCCGCCATCCCCGCTATAATACTTAGCCACTATAGGAAATGATACACCGCTTTGTGCTTTCGTTACCATGCCATAAGAATAAGACATGGGAGATGTTTTACAATCAGCACTGACCGTAAGACCAGTTGCACCGCAAACATTAGCAAAAAACATTGCCATGCAAACTAAACAGACGAAAAACAAAATTCTCTTCATAACACAACCTCCATTGATTATTGACTTTTCACCCTCGCTAAAGCTCTTTTCTTGATTACATAAGAACCATCTTCAGCCATTTCGGGCAAGTATTTTGGGTCTATTCGCATAACCACTATCTTTTTCACATCAAGGCAAGAGTCCTGCATCATTCGTGGTAGATAATCTATATCAATCCTACTTGCCACAAATTTTCGCACAATATCATCTTCATCATTCAGCAACAGGTGTAAATGCAACTTGTCCATTCTTTCCGCTATTGTCCTTCTGATTCCAACGCAATCCTTACACATCAGTTTCGTTCCATCTTTACTTTGCATATTTTCCCTCCATTGTATACATGACGACTGCATCATGTGTCGCCCCAACCAACACTAATTAGGAATATGACCAATACATGCAGCAATTGGTCGCATGAAAACAACAAATAAGCATTTACATTCCATGTCTTGGCAATTTTAATCTTATTGGAATCAATTATAAGATGTGTCAGAAATACCATGCCTAAAAAATACAATCTTTGTCCGTTGAGAGTATAGTTTGACATGAAAAATGCAGTAGTAATAAAAACTATGACTGCATGTAAGAATATGCCCCAAAAACTCTGCTTCTTTAAGGCATAGACACCATCTGTCTGCAAAAGAAAATCACCCACGTAATGTGCTGCCAATAATTGCAAGAACATTATCTAACCCTCCATCGACTCGGTAATTCCCACCCCATAATTCCTCTCTTTGATATATCCACACATTCTTTGCCATCATCGTATAATACTGCATTACGCATTTTGCTTACCCACAACTCTCCTTCATTGATTGCATCTTCCTTAATATACGACCATTCCCCTCTATATCGTATTGCTGGTATACAAACCCTCCACCGATAGCAAGAATTCTCAAAAACGTTCTGAAATTCTTCAATGTAAAAAGCTCGCATGGCGTTCCTCCATTAGGCTTGTTCTTAATATGTGTTCATCTTCGTTTCCATTGAGCTTGCCGATACTGTAAAACAGATCATTTGCCACTTCATGAAAGTTTTCCATGACAGCCTTGCAGTAAACATGAAGTATGCCCTCAATTTTTTCCTTTGTCAAATCAGGATACTCATCCTTAATCTTATCTATTATCAATTCCATCCATACCGTTTTTGCCATTATTCCTCCTGTTTTGTTTCCTCCTGCCGACGCACTCTATCGGCAGGAGTATCTGTCATTACCATCACTCAACCATTCAGCAATTTTTTTATATGCTTAAATGGTACGAACCTTATAGCTGTTTTCTCTGGCACATCAACCGCCTCCCCAGTCTTTGGGTTGCGTCCTTTTCTTGCCGACTGGACTACTGCTTTCAGTTTCCCTATCTGACCCAGCCAGACTTCTTTCCCATCAGATAGCAACTCCTCGATAACTGCCCAGAC
>ERZ1292629.2442-Hain-H43-01um-R1-2442-length-15667-cov-10_pt1 | contig 15667 bp, 18 predicted proteins | sample MGYA00564399_ERZ1292629 | MGnify/ENA primary metagenome ERZ1292629 (study PRJEB36523, sample SAMEA6512636) | groundwater metagenome | collected 2019-01-08 | study: AquaDiva: Metagenomics assemblies of 32 groundwater samples
ATTGTATATTTAAACTTGTTTATTGACTAGAATTTCTTATTTGGGATGTAGCCTACGGATGAAAAAATCAAGAAGGTTAAACTTCTGAAAGTGGCATTAAAGAATACTCTTGACTGTTTATCTAGGCAAAGTACCCGATAAAGCAATAATTTTTATCCAGAGGCTCTTAGAAAAACACCTTAAACCTAGCACCATAGTTGGATGTATTTCTTTGATGATACTCAGATACATCAATTGAAAGTTAAATTGAATCCCACCAAATAGATAAATAATACAAGAAATATACAAGTTCATTTTATACTTCTAAATCTTATCTAGAAAATGTTTGTTGCATCTACCATGAAGTTAAGGCTGAACTATTTAAACTTCTATCGACGTATAATCTTGTACAAAAGTTGTACAGGTTACGCTCCTTTAATCCAACAAAAATCAGGCTGCCGTGGTCCGGACGTGTTATATTTTTGTTGATTAGGGAGAGGTACGAGGTATTACTTTACTACAGATTGAAGATAAATTAATTTTCCGTCTACTTTTAGATACATTTTATTCATAGAAATGGTGGGGATAAATAATTATTTGGTTGTTTGAATGATACTTCCACGAACTACATATTGGTTGCTTTTTCTAGGCTGGATACTGATTGAGTTATATGTTCTTCTTTGCCATTCTTTACTATTGTTTCTAAAAATTTCATAGATTCGATACATACGGAAGCAAATGCGGTGAATGCTGCCACCTTGTAAGCATTTTTATCAGCCATATACATACCTTGATAAATATTCAATAGTGCAACTGTCCCCATTCCTACTACCATTGTATGTTGAGCAACATTTACTGCATTATTAATCTTATTTACAAAATCGTATCTTTTCATAGTTATGAATTTTGTCTATACTATTTAGCTTTTTCGGTGTTGGATGCGGACGACAACCAAACAACTATTATCTTATTTGAATCTGTCGTCTAAGCCCCTAGCGACTTGAACATATTACAATACACAAATATTTATATATTTACAGAAACCTCAAAATGTTGTGAGAATAGATTATCAAAAAAACCCTCTCGCTATCGTTGAAAGATTTGTTATTCCTTATGCAGATGGTTTACGCATAGAAGGTAGGATTTTGGGTATAACTGAAGAGGGTTCCTCAGATGTTAACTGGTTTCAAGGAGAAGTAGTTTATGATAATTGTAAAGAGGATCATCCTGAAATTGGTGGAATGCATTTAAATAGTTTTTATCAAACACTTAAAAGGAGTGTAAAAAGTATCGGGGAAGTTGAGAGAAGATTAAGGGCTTGGTGTAAATCTATGCATCTTGAAATTTCTGATAAAGTTGTTGAAGTTTCAGGCGTGAGAACTTAGTGTGTGTTGTTCTCCATCATCAAATGGTGTTAGCACAAATTGTAAATAACGATTAGGTTTTGAATCAATCTTCTAAGTCTCTAATACCCAAGTTTCTTTAACTCTTGAATAATTATGGGAGAGACGTCTATCTTTGAATGATGATTAGGAATGGTGTTTGTGGTAATTAGTTCTGCGTGTTTTGTAATTAGTTTTTCTGCGTTGTTGACTAAAAGTCCGTGAATTCCTATGCAGAATAGATTCTTTGCTCCCTGCTTTTTTGCAAGTGCAAGAGCACCGGCAATAGTTTTGCCTGTGCTTATTATATCATCTATAATTATGACATTATTCTTGAATTTTTGATTATTATTTTCTTTTTGAGTTATATGTGTTGATGAAAGACGAGTTTTCTTTAGGATAACTACTTCCTCTCCTAGCTTTTTCGCAATTGGTTTGTTCCATTGAGCACTTTCTTCATCTGGACCAAGAATTGTGAAATCTCCTTTGAATCTTTTTGCAATATAATCTGCAATTAATTCCTTTGCGCTTATACTTGTTGCTTTAGATGCCCAGTCTCTCATGTGTTTTATTCTATGTAAATGTGGGTCGATAGTAATTATCTTGTCAAAATTTGAAAAAAGTTTAATTATGTGATTTGATGAAAAACTATCATATTTTATAAAATGCTTATCTTGCCTAAGATATGGAAAATAAGTAGCCATTAGAATAACTTCTTTTGCTTTGTAATCTCTAGCAATTCCTCCAACCAAAAGAGTCTCTATTAATTTTTCATCTGGATCTTTACAGATAGAATTAAATATTATTACGGTTTTGTTTTTTGGATTTTTTTTAAGTGCTAGATGAAATTCTGAGTCTGGAAAATCTTCTGCAAATATTTCAGTGTACTCTGCTTTCAAAGCACGGGCTACTTTTTTTGCGATTTCTTTTGTTTCTGGAAATGTTGCTATAAGTACTGACATATTATCACCTTATTATCGAATATGAAGTGTAAGTTTATAAAGACTTGGATTTATATTATATTTGAGAGGGTGAAATGAAGTTTAAATTAAAAAAGTTTGGAATATCTGCTGGAAGACCAATAGCATTTTTGAATGAATTAGATGCTAGAGCAATGGACGTTAATGTGGGAGAGAGATTGCAGGTTAGTAGAGATGGGAAAAAGATTATATGTACTTTAGATGTGGTTAAAGATTATGTTGGGCAAGGAGAAATAATTTTAAGTGAAGATGTTATCAAATATATTAATCTTAGAAAAAATGAACCCGTTAAAGTAGACCTTGTTTCTAGGCCAGAAAGTAGTAAGTTTATTGCGAAGAAAATGAATGGAAAAAAGTTATCTAAAGATGAATTGTATTCAATTATAGAAGATATAACTAATAATGCTTTAACTGAAGCGGAGATTGCTCAATTTGTAGTGGGAGTTTATAGAAATGGTATGGACATAACTGAAACTGTGGAGTTAACTAGGGCTATGTGTAATACTGGAACAGTTTTGAAATGGCATTCTAAAATAGTTGCAGATAAACATTGTATTGGGGGAATTCCTGGAAATAGAACGACTCCTTTAGTTGTATCTATTTGTGCTGCTGCAGGATTAACTATGCCTAAGACTTCTTCAAGAGCAATAACTTCTGCTGCTGGAACTGCAGATACTGTTGAAACTGTTGCTAAGGTTGATTTCTCTGCTAGGGATCTTATAAAAATCGTTAAGAAGACTGGAGCATGTTTAGCCTGGGGAGGAAGTCTGGGTCTTGCCCCTGCTGATGATAAACTGATTAAGATAGAAAGGATATTGAAGTTAGATCCTGAAGCACAGTTAATTGCTTCGATTATTTCTAAGAAATTATCTGTGGGAAGTACGCATGTTTTGATTGACATTCCTTTTGGAGCTGGAGCAAAGGTGACTAAAGTTGAAGCTTTGGAATTAAAAAAAAGATTTATTGAGTTATGCAAGCATTTTAATTTGAAAATAGAAGTGATATTAACTGATGGAAGTCAACCTATAGGAAAAGGTGTTGGACCTGCTTTAGAGATGATTGATGTAATTAAGATATTAAAGAGGGAAAATGGTCCTAAAGATTTGGAAGAAAAGGCATTGATGATTTCAGGGTTGATATTGGAAATGACTGGAAAAGCTAAAAAGAAAGAGGGAGAAAAAATGGCTAAAGAAATTTTGGATTCTGGAAAGGCATATCATAAATTTGAAGAGATTATCAACGCACAGGGAAGAAAACATCTAGGATTAAGACTAGGAAGTCATGTGCATACCAAGAAAGCAGTAAGGGCTGGAAAGATAAAGAGTATGAATAATAAAGGAATTAATGAAGTTGCTTTGATTTTGGGATGCCCAACTGATAAGGGAACTGGATTGTATTTGCATAAACATGTGGGAGATAAGGTGTCTAAGGGAGATGAGATTGTTACATTTTATGCGGAATCTCAGGAAAGACTTAATGAGGCAGTTGAGGCTTTTGAGAAGAATAGGTATGTGGAATATTAGGAGAGATATTAATAATTTTTAGAATTTTTCTTAGGCGAAACGTACTCCGAAAGAAACCCTCGCACCCTGAGGACTCCCATCGCAACCCAAGTCGAACCTATCCGAATTCGTATCGAGCCTCACGACACGCTCGTCTACGCTTTGAGGTCTGTCAGTATTGTATGGCTTAAAAGCATATGCTTTTTTTCCAGTTAGCCATCCGAAAACGTCGGCTACTTCATCTGGATTATTTGTTCCTAAGAGGGCTTGATAATCTTTTCTTCTTTTTGAACCTCTAACAAATTCATCGGGAGCTACAAAATCTAATTTTGAAGAATATTGATTTGATAAGTCTGGATTATGAACTATGCTGTCAAGTCTTCTTGCTGGAGTATATCTAACTACTGAAAGAGTATTTGGAAATATATAGAAAAAAGCACTTCTCATGAAATTTTTTATTTCAATATGTCTTAGTTTCATTGCTCTTTTTGCAATGGCAAAAACTAGAGGAGCGTTTGCTGAATAAGGTTCTCCTGTCTTCTTGGCTTCTCTTGCATGTGCCTGCATTTGTGATAAGTTCATAGGAGGCAAAAGCTCTCTTGAAAGAGTTACTGGAATAATTTTTCCGTGATAATTTACTCCTTCGATTGTCCAAGTGCTTGCTGGATTGACTATTGGAGAAGAAGATGTTTTAGAAACTGGATTTTTTAAAGAATATTGAACTGCTGCGTCTAAAATCTTTGTTGCTCTTTGGTCATCTGTATCTATTAAAGGAGCCATTGTTATTTTTTATCTCCTGAATTCATCAAGAACTCTGGTTCTTGAATGCCTCGAGAATTAATTTGTAATTCTCTCAGTTTTTCAGCCCACTTTACCCCGAAAGAGGTTCTCGCATCCTGAGTATCCCTACTGCAGTACAAGTCGAACCTACTCGAATCCGCACCGAGCCACACGACACGCTCGTCTACACGTGTAGGTTGCTGATTGACCCTCCAAGTGTATGCTAAAGAAGTGTCGTTTAAATAACTTATTATCTCTTCTGCTTCTTGAAGGGTCTTTCCTGTTAATGCTAAAGATTGTTCTAATGACAAAACTTCTTGTATTGCACCATCTCTTCCGACAAAACCAACTTCCTTTATGATATGGGATGAAGTTCCGTAACCATGAATTATTTTATCTGCAGAGGACGGAGCAGGTTGATATGCTATTCTTGTTTGGGTGTTTGGATAAGCATTTCTTATACTTGTTTGTGTAAATTGGCGTGCAGATTCAACTGCATTTTTGACTTTTTTGTCGTCTGCGTTTCTCAATTCGAACATCTTGCTCCATATTGAAAATAATTCTGGAAGAGAAGCTGAGTGAAAACCGTCATAGAATGTTTGTTTTGCACTTTCTTCTTGAGTCATTGGATGAAGCAAAGCTTGAAGCAAACTTCCAGTTCTATTTCCAAAATCGAAAGTCCACATTCCTGGGCTGTATGTTACTGCTTGATTTCTTGTTTCAATAGCCATTGTTATTTTTTATCTCCTAAATTTTTTTCGGTGAAACGTACTCCGAAAGAAGCTCCCTCATAGTCAAGATCCCCACTGCAATCCAAGCCGAACCCACCCAAAAATGCATAGAGCCTCACGACACGCTCGTCTACATTCGTAGGTTGTTGATTGACCCTCCAAGTACAAGATGTATGAGTTTTATTTAAATAACCCTTTATGGTTCCTACTTCTTCGGGAGTTTCAGTTAAATAACTCATTATGATTCCTACTTCGTCAGGATTTTTCCCTGTTAGTGCTAAAGATTGTTCTAATAACAAAACTTCTTGTGTTTTGCCGTCTCTACCAATAAAACCGACTTCATTTACAAAAGGGCGTGAGGTTCCATAACCATGAATTATCTTATCTGTAAGTGTTGGGATTGGTTGATATGCTATTCTTGATTGTGTATTTAACAAATTCCTCCCTGTTTCTCTTTGTACAAACTGGCGTGCAGATTCAACTGCATTTTTGACTTCTTTGTCGTCTGAATTTCTTAATTCAAACATCTTACCCCATATTGAAAATAATTCTGTAAGAGAAGCTGAGTGAAAACCGTCATAGAATGTTTGTTTTGCACTTTCTTCTTGTGTCATTGGATGAAGCAAAGCTTGAAGTAAACTTCCTGTTCTATTTCCTAAATCAAATGTCCATATTCCTGGACTATAGGTTACTGCATTGCTTTCCATAGTTTTTCTTGGAAAAGTAGATTTATAAATATTTCTACGTGTTACTTCTTTGTAGTTAAAACATCACGCGTTTAAAGTCGCTGAAAACTCAAATATCCCGAAAGATATATAATCTCGCTCTAATAGATAATCTAAATGGTGATTAGGCGGGAAGAGGTCGATTGGGCTAAGAGATATTGGAATAGTGCAAACTATATTGCCGCTGCGTCTATATATCTTAAGGATAATTTCCTTATGGAAAAGCCATTGAAACCTGAACATATTAAGGATTATCTTCTGGGACACTGGGGAACGTGTCCAGGAATAAACTTTGCATATACTCATCTTAACCTTTTAGCTTCTAAAAACAATCAGCAGATTCTTTTGGTTTGCGGGCCAGGGCATGGATTTGCGGCAATTTTAGCAAACCTATTTCTTGAAAATAGTTTAGAGAGATATTATTCTCAAATGAAAAGAAATGGAGCGGGATTGAAAAATGTGATTAAAGCATTTTCCTGGCCTTCAAGTGGATTTCCAAGTCATATAAATCCTGGAACTCCTGGAGCAATACATGAAGGAGGAGAGTTGGGATATGCACTTGGAACTGCATTCGGTGCGGCATTTGATAATCCAGATTTAATTGTTGCAGTAATTGTGGGTGATGGTGAAGCAGAAACTGGGCCAACTGCAACGGCATGGCATAGTAATAAATTTTTAAGTCCTAAAACTGACGGGGCAGTACTTCCAATATTACATTTGAATAAGTACAAAATAAACTCTCCTACTATTTATGGAACCATGGATGATTCTGAATTGAAAGAATTATTTAAGGGATATGGATATGAGCCAATATTTGTTGGAGAAAGTCATGAGGAAATGATTAATGCTATGAACAATTGTTATAAAAAAATAAAGATGATCCAAAATTTGGCTAGGGAAGGCAAAGAGGTTAGAAAACCGAGATGGCCTATGATAATTCTTCAGACGAGAAAGGGGTGGACTGGAGTAAAGGAATTAAATGGTGAAATGATTGAAGGAAATTATTTGAGTCATCAGGTTCCGATTAAGGATGTAAAAGAAAATAGAAAATCTTTAATTGCATTGGAAAAGTGGTTGAGAAGTTATAATCCTGGGAAACTTTTTCCTAATGGAGAGCTTTCTGATGAGATATTTAGTTTTATTCCAACGAATGAATTTAGAATTGGAAGTAATCCTCATGCGATTGGAGGGAATTTTTATAAGCCCCTTATCTTGCCAAAAGTGGAAGATTTGAATTTGAAGATAAAGAGTAGGGGAAACGATTTGAATGAAAGCACTCCTGCTCTTGGAAAATATCTGAGAAGAGTTATGGAACTTAATATTCAAAATAAAAACTTTAGAATATTTAGCCCTGATGAACTGGAGAGTAACAGAATGCATGAGATATTGGAAGTTACTGGAAGGGCAGGAGTTTGGAGTGAAGATAAAAGTGATATAAAGAATTGTAAAATTTCCGATGAAGGAAAAGTTATGGAAATGCTTAGTGAACATACTTTACAAAGTTGGATGCAAGGTTATGTTCTAACTGGGAGGCATGTATTTTTCCCAAGTTATGAAGCATTTCTACCAATAGTAGATAGTATGATAAGCCAATATCTTAAATTTATTAAAACGAGTGAAGAGTATATTTGGAGAAAACCTATTCCGTCTGTTAATTATTTGATGACTTCAGTTTGTTGGAGACAGGACCATAATGGATTTAGTCATCAAAATCCAGGATTCATAAATACCTTATTGAATAAGGCAAGAGAAGAAGAGCTAATTAGAATATATCTTCCTGCGGATGTAAATTCGCTTATGGTAACGGCTGAAAAGGTTTTGAAGAGTAATAATAAAGTTAATGTTATTGTTGCAGATAAGCGACCAATTAGACAGTGGTTGAGTTATGAAGAAGCATTGAAGCAAGATAAGAAAGGAGCGAGCATATGGAAGTTTGCTAGTGATGATAATCCTGATGTAATACTTGCTTCTTCAGGAGATTATCAAACTCAAGAAGCACTTGCAACAATTGCTATGCTTAAGAAAGATATACCTGAAATAAAATTGAGATTTGTGAATGTTTCCGAATTGAATGTTTTAGGAGTTAAAGAATTTTATCCTAATGGACTTGAAGAAAATGATTTTAAGGAATTATTTAGTGAAGATAAGCATGTTATATTTAATTTCCATGGATATCCTGGGGCAATAAAGCAACTTTTATTTGATAGACCTAACACTTTGAGGTTTCATGTTTATGGATATATTGAAAGTGGGACTACTACTACGCCGTTTGATATGTTAGTTAGAAATAAGGTTAGTAGATATGACTTGGCAATAAGATTGGTGAGACATGCTGCTAAAACAAATCTAGCTGTTGCTAAAGTTCAATATGAATTGATTGCTAAGTATAGAAAGAAGAGAGAAGAACATAGAGAATGGATATTGAAGAATGGAATTGACCCTAAGGAGATTAATGATTGGAAATGGGAAGATAGCAAGCCAATTGCAGTTAGCAAAAAACTTGTTACTAAAAAGAAGAGGAAATGATGAAACTTGAATATGGATTTATGTTTTGGTTGGGAATAGCAGTTTTAAGTTTAGTTAATATTATATTTAATATGTTAAATAAAAATACGGAGATGTATAATAAGTGGATATTTGGAGTGTCTATAATCATCTTGATTATTTATGGAGTAATACTAATTTGGAGACGGAAATGAAAGAAAAAATACTGGTGATTAATGCTGGAAGCTCTAGTGTGAGATTTTCTGTTTTTGCTGGAAGCGAAGAGATTTTGAGAGGAGTTGTTGACCAGATTGGAGCTAAGACGGATTATGCAATGACTAAGTATTTCTGGGAGAGTAATGAGTATTTAGAAAATAGAAAAGTTAAAAATTATGAAGAAGCAGTTTCTTTGATTATTGAGATATTGAATAAATATGAGATTAGGGTGGATAAAGTTGTCCATAGAGTGATTAATGGAATGAAATTTACTGCACCCCAAGTGATAAATGAGAAAGTAATGAGAATTATGGAGATAATTGCTCCAACTTCACCGTTGCATATGATTTCTCAAATAAAAATAATAAAAGAATTGATGAAAAGAATAAAAGTTAAGCATATTGCTTTTTTTGATAATTCTTTCCATGCTGGAATGCCAGATTATGCAAGCACATATGGAATTCCCATTAGATTGAGCAGAAAGTATGACATAAAAAGATTCGGATTTCATGGAATTGCTCACAGAGCGATGTATAATGAGATGAATGCAATTGCTAAAAAGAAATTTGAGAGAATGATTACGTGTCAGATTGGAAATGGAGTTAGTGTATGTGCAATAAAGAATGGAAAAAGTATTGACACGAGTATGGGATTTACTCCTCTTGAAGGTTTAATGATGGGAACAAGAGCAGGAAATGTAGATCCTTATTTGATTAAATATCTTGCTGATAAAGAAGGAATTGGCTTGAATAGAGTTATTGAAATTCTTGAAAAGGAATCTGGGCTGAAGGGATTTGTTGGAGAGAGCGATATGAGAATTGTTTTGAAGAAAGCGAGAGAAGGCGATAAGAATGCTAAACTGGCAATTGAAATTTATTGCTATGGAATTGTAAAACAAATTAGTGCTTATGTTGGAGTTTTGGGAGGAGTTGATGCAATAGTTTTAGGGGGAGGAATTTCCCGTTCTTGGATAATCAGAAATAAAATACTTAAAGGATTGGAATTTCTTGGAATAAAAGTAGATGAGAGTAAGAAAAGTGAAGAAACTCCTCAAAGGATAACTCTTGGAGCAAGCAAGGTTCCAGTTTGGGTTATTGAGGCAAATGAGGAAACGGAAATGTTGAGAGAATGTCTAAGGATTTTGTAAAATAACCACCTTGATGGTTATAGTAACCTTTATAAGAGTTATAAACTTTAGTTTATAGCTATAAACTAAAATGGATATGTATAAAGAGCAGTTTACAAAACTTGAGAGAGAAATATTGAAATTCTTATTTATTAATGCTGGGGAGAGCTATAATCAAAGAGGAATTGCTCTCGCTTTGAAAGTGTCTCCTACTGCGGTTGCAAATTCAATTAAAAATTTAGATAAATCTGGATTATTGGAACTTGACCGAGGTAAGAATACAAAACCGACAATCGTGGAACTCAATATTAAAAATGATAGAGTTTTCTTTTTAAAAAGAGTTGAAAATCTTAGAATGATTTATGAAAGTGGATTAAGAGATTATTTATCTGATAAACTTCCAGAAACAACAATTATATTATTTGGAAGTTATTCTTTTGGAGAAGATGTACAGAGTTCGGATATTGATATTGCAGTTATAGGCGGGCTGAAAAAGGAGATTGATTTCTCTGCCTATGAAAAGAATTTTCATAAAAAAATTGTTGTTCAGTTTTATGATAGTTTAGAAGGAATTCATAGAAATCTTAGAGAGAGTATACTCAATGGAATTATATTAAAAGGAAGTATTAAATTATGAATTTGCCATTTGATTTTGAGTATTATCTAAAGAAAAAAATTGCAAGAAAGGTATCTCCTAACTTCTCTCGTGCGGAATTTTTATTTAATGAAACAAAGAAATCATTTATTGGACTTAAAGACAGGGTTGACAAACTTGGAATCAATGAATTTAATGCAAATTCTATAATCAAAGATATCCATGATATAATTATTGAAAAGATTAGGGCTAAAGTTCTTATTGAAGGTTATTCTTGCTCTGGAAATTTTGCTCATGAAGCAGAAATTGCTTATATGAAGAATTTAGGATTCACAGATTATGAGCTTTCATTTATAAATCAATTAAGACAATCCAGAAATGGAATAAATTATTATGGAAAGATTTATGAAAAAAGTTATGCAGGATCTTGCTATAAGTTTTTAACTGAAATAAATAATAAATTGGATTTTATGTTTTCGAGAGAAATTATTCCAAAACTAAAGTTTTATGTTGTTGATAATCCTGATGAAATGATTAGACTAATTAATGGTTTTCTTCTTTATTCGGGAAAATCATTTAATTGGAGTCGTTTATATTCAAAAGAGTATCCTGAATTTGGAAAATTAATCGAAAAAGTTCAAAATCCAGAAGAAATTAAAAAGATAAGCAATGACTTCTTTAAAAAATTATATTATGACAAATTAAAGGAATTAGAGAAAATTGCAAAAAGTTTTCAGATTGAATGGGACAAAGAAGGAGAACAACTTTTAAGAGCGTTATCAAAAATAGTTGAGAAAGAATGGCTCCAAGATTGGAAAGAGATGAAAGCATGGGTTTCTCTAAATCCTATTTGCCCTCGTTTTATTGAGCAAAGAGCGTTTGATATTTATTGGAAAGCCCCTCCCGATAAAATGAAATCAACTGCTTTGCACGAAATACTTCATTTTATTTGGTTTGAAAAATGGAAAGAAGTTTTTCCAAAGTCCGATGAAAAAGAATTTGAAATGCCTCATTTGGTTTGGAAGTTAAGCGAGATTGTTCCTTTAGCAGTTTTGGGCGATGAGAGAATTCAAAAGATATTCAAACATGAACCTCAAATCTATAACGAATGGAAATCAAAAAATATAGAAGGAAAACCTTTGTTAAAGTATATACAAGAAATATATGAGAAAAGGACTTCATTTGCTGAGTTTATGGAAAAATCTTGGGAATTCGTTAAAGCACATGAAAAGGAAATAAATTAGAGTATAGGATTTGTTTATCTGGTTAAGTTTATATATCTCGAGGGATAAAGATAGATGAGGTGATGAAATGAAAATATTCTTAGATTCTGCGGATATTGAAGAAATAAAAGAGGCAGAGTCTTGGGGGATAATAGAAGGAGTTACGACAAATCCTAGTTTGATTAAAGAGGCAGTTGATAAGTATAAAAAAGGGGGGGGAAAATTTTCAATGGAAGATTATATTTGTGATGTTTTGAAAGTTATGGCTGGCAAGTCAGTAAGTCTTGAGGTTACGGGAAATAATTTTAAGGAAATGGTTAGAGAAGGGCAGGAGTTGTATGATAAGTTTAATCCTATTGCTGGAAATGTGGTAATAAAAATACCTGTTGACCCAAATACTGGAAAAGGAAATGATATGGATGGAATAAAAACAATTTCTGAATTGAGCAAAAAGGGAATTCCGGTGAATTGCACTTTAATTTTCGATCCTGAACAGGCAATTTTGGCTGCGAAGGCGGGAGCGAGATATGTAAGTCCATTTGTGGGAAGATTTGATGATTATTTGAGAGAGAAAAATGGAATTAAGTTTGAAAAGAAAGATTATTTTCCTGTTGAAGGAATAAAGAAAGATGGAAAGAGAATTGAATATGAAGGACTTCATTCGGGAGTAGAATTGGTGCAAAAAATTGCTAAACTGTTTGAGAAGAATAAAGTTCAATGTGAAATAATTGCTGCAAGCATAAGAAATGGACAACAACTGGAAGATGTTTTTTCTGCTGGAACAGATATTGCTACTGTTTCATTTGATGTTTTAAAGAATGAAGCTAAACATGAGAAGACAAAAGAGGGAATGAAGAAGTTTATGAAGGACAGCGTATCTGAATATAGGAAGATAATGAAGGGGAAGAAATGAGCAAAGAAATAAGAATTACAAAAGAGATTTACACTAGAAATACTGAAAGAGAATGGAGAAGATTAGTAAGAGATCCGTTTCATCAATTAGAATTTGATACTACGATGAGATTTTTGAAAAAGTATTTACCAAATGGAGGTTTAATTCTTGATGCGGGAGGAGGACCTGGAAGATATTCTATTGAATTAGCTAAATTAGGATATAGTGTTGTTTTGTTGGATTTGGTTCCTGCAAATTTAGAGCTTGCAAAAGAAAAAATAAGAGAAGCTAAAGTTCAAAATAAAATTGAAGAGATAATTGAAGGTTCTATTGCAGATCTTTCTAGATTTGAATCAGCGACATTTGATGCAGTACTTTGTTTAGGTGGGCCTTTGAGTCATGTTAATCCTGAGAGCAAGAGAAAAAAGGCATTGAATGAATTGGTAAGAGTAGCTAAGAAAAAGGCACCAATATTTGTATCAGTTATGGGAAAATATGGAAGTATTATGTCTTCTCCCTCAAGAAGTGTTAACGAAATAAGAATGGACAAACATTTTAAAGAATGGGCATTTGATGGAGATGATTATATGTGGGGTTCTGCTAGTATGGGCGAACATGGATATTCTCATTATTTTGAATTGGATGAACTAAAAGGAATTCTTCCTAAGAATTGTAGTTTTGTGGAAAATGTTGGCTTGGAAGGATTATCTAGCGCTAATCAGATTGCAATAAATGAATTAGCTAAGGACAGAAAGGCTTGGAAGAATTGGATGAAGTTACACTATGCGGTTTGTACTAAACCTTCTATTGTTGACACAAGTATGCACTTTATGGTAATTGCGAGGAAGAAATGAAACCTGTTACCCCCCAAGTTGTATTGACTGAAGGGGAGAAAACTGTGGAGAAAACTGTGGAGAAAATATTACAACTAATAAAAGATAATTCCCGAGTTACTCAAGAAGAATTATCTGTAAAAACAGGATTGACCAGAAGAGGAATAGAATGGAATATTAATAAACTTAAAGAAGAAGGACTTATTAAGAGGATAGGTTCAGATAGAGAAGGATATTGGGAGATAATGAAGGTGAAGGGGAGAAAATGAAAGGAGATCCTTTCAAAAATCAAGTAAAATCTTTAGATAAACAATTTACTCAAAGATGGGCTTTATCGAAATTATTTGTAAAAAAAGTTGGAAATCCTGTTTTGGTGCATGCCGTTCATGACGTTAAGGTTTTTAATAGGATACTAGAGGATGGAAAAATTAAATTACCTAAAAATCATAATTCTGGTAAAAAGACTCCTTATTTGGAAAGATTTTTAGGAACGGATAATTGCATATTTTATAGTTTGAGTTTTGTCTATTCTGTAGTGTATAATTGGAAATTTAATCTAATTTTTGATATCGATTTTTTAAAAAATACTCGATATTATAAAAATTCTATAGGTTTTAGAAGTTATAAAGGGATTATCGATTATTTGTATGAGAATGACAAACCTTACTTAGATAAGTTTGCTAAGATAACTAATAAAACCAAATTAATTATGTATAAATATTATCATGAAAAGTTTGAGGGAAAAGTAAGGAAAATGTTTGAATTCTGGAAAGTTGAAAAAGAGCTGTATAATTTTATTTTAGAGTATCCTCATAAGAAAAAATTATTCAAAATTATTAAGAGCTTTAAAAAGAATTTATTTATGAGATATCCTTATTCAAAGAGAGATGTATTGAAATACTATTTGACTTCAAAGTCTCCTGAAATTATAAGTAATGTTGAGAATGATTTATTGAAGAATCCTTATTTTATTGGCTTTTTTATTAAAGGAAAAATTGATAGAAAAACTAGAGATATTTTAAAAAGTAAATATTCTGATAAACTTCTGTTTGATGGCAAGAAGTTTATTAAGGTAGGAAGTATGGATATAAATAGGTAAAAGAGATGAAAACAATAAAAATAAATAAAATAATGAAAAGCGGAAGAGCAATGTTCCTTGCTTATGATCAGGGATTAGAGCATGGGCCGTCTTCGGATTTTAATGATAAGAATGTTGATCCTCTTTATATTCTTGAAATTGCTCGCAAGGGAAAATTCAATGCTGTTGTTTTTCAAAAGGGAATTGCTGAAAAATATCAAAAGGAAATTAAAAAAAGTAAGGTGCCGTTAATTGTGAAATTGAATGGAAAAACTGCTCTTGTTGGAGGAGAACCAATATCAAGACAAATTTGTTCTGTGAAAGAGGCGATTGAGCTTGGTGCTTCGGCGGTGGGATATACGGTTTACATTGGAAGTGAACATGAGAGTGAGATGATGCAGGAGTTTGATAAAATTGAGGAAGAGGCGCATGCTAAGGGAATTCCAATTATTGCTTGGATATATCCTAGAGGAAAAAGCATAAAGGATGATTCAACTAGAGTTATGATGGCTTATGCAACAAGAGTTGGTTTGGAGATAGGAGCAGATATTGTTAAGATAAGATATAATGGAAATTTGGATGATTTGAAATGGGCAGTAAAAGCTGCTGGAAGATGTAAGGTTGTTGTTGCGGGGGGATTGAAAGTTGAGGATGATAAGTTCGTTGAAAACGCTAAGGAAGTTATGAAAACGGGTATTAGCGGGCTGGCAATAGGAAGAAATGTCTGGCAATCTGATAAGCCGTTGAATTTGGCTAAGGAGATAAATAAATCGGTGATGAAAAAATAGAGTTATTTAGGCAAATATTACTTGGTTGTTTGGAAATAAATCATATATATTACAGAATAGTAATTGATTTAAATATAAACTAGAGAAGATTATGATGAGAAAAAATATAGGACAAATCAGTTATTCTTCTGGAAGCCCAGAAATAAGGCGTGGAAAAATACAATTATATGAAGCTATTCAGTTTTATTTGCCAAAATCAACGTCAAGATTACGAGGTTCTCATGTATACATCTTGGCAAAAAACAGAGAAGAAGCAAATGAAGTAAAAAACGCATGGTTAAAAAGAAATGGGGGAGATGGGCTACATCCCAAATAGATTTTTGAATAGAAATCTAGATCATTAAATGCAAATA
>ERZ1292629.1423-Hain-H43-01um-R1-1423-length-23269-cov-8_pt1 | contig 15665 bp, 20 predicted proteins | sample MGYA00564399_ERZ1292629 | MGnify/ENA primary metagenome ERZ1292629 (study PRJEB36523, sample SAMEA6512636) | groundwater metagenome | collected 2019-01-08 | study: AquaDiva: Metagenomics assemblies of 32 groundwater samples
AGCTATTTCAGGATATTGATTTGTCCCCGTTTTATTCCGGCAAGGACGGCAAGTGGACCGGGATGGATTTCGATTGGGCGGTTAATAACTGTGAAAAACTTAGAAGCAAACTGGACCGGGCCAGCCACCAGTATATTCAGAAAAACGAACCGAAAGGTTTTGAAGCTATTCGAGAATTTTACCACAGAGAGGAGGATTGAAAATGCTGGATAAGAAGATTTTTAGCAAAGGCATGGCGATGCTCTCTGGCGCCTTCCCCGAATACCAGCTTAACAAAAATACCCTTGAGGTCTATTATCTCAACCTCAGTGATTTCGACCCCAAGGATTTCGAGAAGGTTATTCTCGCCCATATCCGAGAAAATAAGTGGTTCCCCAAAATCAGCGAGCTACGCCAGGAGCTTGTAAGACTCCGAGGATTCAGCCGGGCCACCCCTTCTGATGTTTGGGATAGCTTGATTAAGGCGGCTGAGTCTGACCAGGAACCCGAAATGGACGCTAACACCGAAAGAGCCCTGCGGGTTTGCGGTGGTTGGGAGGGATTCTGCCGGATGACCTATCGGGATTTGCAGTTTACCCGGAAGGATTTCGAGCGGGTTTTCAACGAGGGCCTGGAGCGCGAGGACAACCTGATTCGGCTGGGCCAAGCCCCCGTTCCTGAGATGAAGCGGGTTGCCCATGAGGAAGGATAAATGAACTGGCCCGACGACTACCTAATCCCCGGCATTAAGCCCTTCCACCAGGAAGAGGCAGGGATTATCTATTGCGGGGATTGCCGGGAGATTTTGCCATCATTTTATAATTTGGATATGGTTATTACAAGTCCTCCTTATAATGTTAATAAAAATTACGGGGATAAAGTTAATGACGATTTGCCTTATGAAGATTATTTAGATTTTCTAAATAATGTTTGGAATCAATGCCTAATTTCCATGAGAGATGGAGCAAGAATCGCTATTAATGTTGGGGATTTAGGAAGGAATCCATATTATCCGGTCCATGCCGATGTTATGTCCCGTATGCGGAAGAATTTTTATTTAATGGGATTGATAATATGGAATAAGAGAAACTGCTTATCAAATACTGCTTGGGGAAGTTGGCAATCACCAAGCGCTCCTTCATTACGCGGAATGCATGAGTTTATTATTATTGCAGGTAAGGGAGGAAAGGAATTTAGAAAAGAGATAAGGCCCGACACCTGGGGAAAGAAAGAGTTTTTAGAGGCAACGCTTGAAATATGGAACCTTACTCCTGAGACCTATAATTATAAACATCCCGCGCTCTTCCCGGTTCAACTTCCTCGGCGTTTAATAAAATTATATTCCTATCCAGGCGACATCGTTCTCGACCCCTTCCTTGGCTCTGGCACCACGGCAGTAGCCGCCAAGGAATTAGGGCGCAAGTTCATCGGCATTGAGATTGAGGAAAAGTATTGTGAGATCGCGGTTAAACGCCTGCGCCAAGGGGTGCTTGATTTTGGGGAGATAAAACAATGAAACTATCGAAAACCCAAATGGAAGTGCTTAAGAAATGGAGGTTAAACAATTATTAAAATCACTATCCCAAGCCGGCCAGTAACTAAGAAAAATTCTCAGCAGATAGTATATAAAGCTGGACGGAGCTATATCATACAATCGAAGCCCTGGCGTGAGTATGAGAGGTTCTGCATCGGCACCAAGACCCGCCCTGGCTGGCTCATGCAGTGGGGGAACCTCTATTTCGATACCCCGGTTCATGTCTGCGCCCGGTACTGGCTCCCTGATAAAAGATGGTGGCCTGATTTGATTGGTTTAATGCAGGGCACCGCGGACCTGCTTGAGAAGGCGGGAATCTTGCTCAATGACCGCCTCATAGAATCCTGGGACGGTTCCCGGATCATGGGGTTGGATAAGGATAATCCAAGGGTTGAAATTGAGATAAAACAGATTTGTCAAGACAGGATGGCAATTTAATGGGTGTCCTTCTAACCTGGCGGGAAATTGCTGAGTATCTAAGGAAAAGCAAAGCCTGGGCTAAAAAAGCTGCCAAAACAGATGGATTACCAGTTCTTAGATGTATTGGCATTAAAGCACCTCGGAAGGTCTGGACTACGACCACTCTACTCGATGTGTGGTTATCAAAAAAAATACAAGCACAAAAAAAACATGAATTTTGACCTCTATTAACTACCGCTATTAAAATTGCCCATTAAGAGCCGCAATAGTGGCCCTTGACAAGTAATCCTACACTCCCCTTATAATAGGCTATGCCTGATGTCCTTCCCCAAGACATAGCCGATCTCGCTGGTCTATTCGATGAGATTGGCCTTACCTTAAAGAAATCAGCAAAAGTTGTCTTAGATGCACATAAAGCCGATAGAATAGCTGCGGATGAAGAAGGCTCGGTAATCATCCCTGACCACAAAATACGCCTGGAGGCTGCTAAGGTGGCCCTGGCGCTGCGGGGGTATAGCACGCAAAACACTAAGACCAAGCATGAAGGGTCATTAACTCTTGAATTTGTGGGGTTCCAAAGTGGCAAAAGCGAAGATACCCCATAATTGGCGAGCTCGACCTTACCAGATGCCCGTCCTTAATTACCTGTCAAATGGAATGGGTAATGGTGGCCAACGGGCTGTTTGCGTATGGCACCGCCGCGCAGGGAAAGACATAACTTCCATGAACTGGACTATCTATGCCTCCTGTGAACGTCCAGGCAATTATTATCATTTCCTTCCTAAAACTAACCAAGGCCGTAAGGTGATATGGGACGGCAAGGATATATCAGGGCGCCCGTTCCTAGATTATTGGCCCAGGGAATTAATCAAGGGCGATCCCAATGCTACGGAGATGAAGCTTTCTACCCAATCCGGCAGTCTATGGCAGATATTAGGGTCTGATAACTTCGATAACGTTATGGGCACTAACCCGGTAGGGATTGTTTTTTCAGAATTTAGTCTCCAAGACCCCAGGGCTTGGGATTTTTTTAGGCCCATCCTGATGGAAAATAAAGGTTGGGCCTTATTTTTATTCACCCCGCGTGGCCGCAACCATGCGTATCGGCTATATGTTCAGGCTAAAGAGCTTGATTCATGGTTTTGTGAAATGCTAACCATAGATAATACCGGGGTTCTCTCAACTCTCGACATTCAGGCTGAAAAATTAGCGGGCATGTCTGAGGAAATGATAGACCAGGAGTTTTATTGCTCATTTGAGGCTGCGGCGCCGGGTGCTTATTTTGCCAGCGAATTAAGACGGGCCCGCCAGGAAGGTCGCATAACCTCTGTGCCCTTCCAAAGCGGGGTGTCTGTTGATACTTGGTGGGATTTAGGGATGGATGATAGTACCTCTATCTGGTTTACTCAGGATGTAGGACGTGAGATACACATCATTAGCTATTACGAAAAAAGGGGGGAAGGATTAGAGTTTTACGCTCGGGTGCTGGAGGAACAGATCAATAAATGGAGAGGTGTTTATGGACATCATACCGCACCGCACGACATCACGGTGCGTGAGTTAGGCACAGGGAAAACCAGGTTAAATACCGCCGGTGAATTGGGATTGAAATTTAAGGTAGCCCAAAGGCCGGCTCGGAAAGAAGACGGCCATCAGGCCATCAGAAACATCTTTCCAATCTGCTACTTCGATGAAAAAGCCTGTCAAGTGGGATTAGATGGATTGGCCAGTTATCGTAGCGAATTTATTGAAAAACATCAAGTATTCCGCAATGAACCCATACACGATTGGGCTAGTCATCCAGCAGACGCATTTCAAACCCTAGCCATAGCACATCGGTTTAGACCAACTATTCTGCCAATAGAACGCAGAATAATATCTACATCTATTACAAGTCGGCAATCCGGTGGATGGATGGTAGCATAATGGCGGAAATACAGGGAAACATAACAATAATTGTTTTCAAAGACGGTACATTTAACACTAGCACCAACTTCACTGGGTTATCGGTCATTCAGATATTGACTAGGGTAATAGCATCATTATGCGGACATATAGAAAAGCAAGGGATCATGTTTCCTACCAAAAGCAATGTTATTCAATTACCGGATAAGCATGGAAACCAATGAGCAAAGAAACCCACGATGAACTTTTAAGTTTGGCGGCGGAGAGGTACAAATACGCTATCGACGAAGACCTTGAGGACCGCGAAAGGTATGATGAAGATATTCGGTTTGGCTTAGACATAGACGGCTACCAATGGGACAAACAAGTGCGGGACGTTCGGGAAAAGGACACCCCTGCTCGACCCTGCATCACGGTCAATAAACTTACTGAAAAAATTGATATGGTGGAAGGAGAGTTTAGGCAGCTACAACCTGAAACAAAGGTTCGGGCGGTAGATTCTAATGCTGACCCCAAGATCGCAGATATTTTGGCAGGAATAATAAAACATATCAAGTATGACAGCAATGCTCGGTCTGCTTATAATTCATCGCATGTAAGTGTCCTGTATGGGGGGCGAGGGGCCTGGCGGTTCGATATAGTTGATGATGAATACGACCCTTTTATTCGTAACATCCGAGTAAATCGGATACCAAATGTCCTTTCTGTGGCATTTGAACCTGATACAAAAAATTTAGATAAATCGGATGCAAACTATGTTTTTGTTACGGAGATGCTTGCAGAGAAAGAGTTTAAAACGCAATATCCTGAAGTAAATTTAAATAGCTGGCCGGCTGATAGTAGTTGGGATGGATGGAAAACCAAAGACGGTTATCGTGTCGCGGAGTATTGGTGGAAGGACAAGATACAAAAGACTTATTTGAGAGTAGATAGATTAATAGATGGCCTCCCTACCACCATTACGATTGAAGAGAAGGACATAAAGAAAGACGACAAAAAGATAGAGGAGAAGAAGGCTGACAGTGTTCAAGTGAAATGGTGTAAGATGATAGCCGGCCAAATTCTGGACGGCCCTTATGACTGGCCTACAAAAGAGCTACCGATATTTATGCAAGTAGGTAAAGAAGTCAACATAGGTGGAAAACCATATACGCGGGGGATGGTGCGATTTTCCAAAAGCCCACAGCAATTATACAATTATTGGGTAACTTGTTCTACTGAGACAGTTGCGCTTGCTCCTAAATCGCCTTATATGCTCACTTCCGAAATGCTTGGCCCGCATAAGGAGCAGTGGGACCAGGCGCATTTAAAAAATTACTATTATATACTGTATGAAAGTGATCCTAATCAACCGGGGGCAACCCCACGCAGAGAACCGCCGCCGCAACTATCTACTGCCATAGCTGGCGAGATAGCCCGCCATGAACACGATATTATGTCCACTATGGGGATATATCGAGAGCATGTGGGAGAAGAGAAAGGAGATAAGAGCGGTAAAGCGATCTTGGCTCTCCAGAAACAGGGAAATATCGGCACTTATGCTTACACGGATAACTTTCAGATTATCTTAACTTATAGTGACCGGGCGCTTATAAACCTAATACCGCATGTTTACGATACTGAAAGGATAATCAGGATAATTGGGGAAGACGGCAAAGAAGTGGCAGTGCCTATCAACGCCAGGCCGGGAGCTCCGCATATCACCGCGACTCTTGAGGGGCTTGAGGATAAATACAAAGCGACTCCTAGGGAGAATATTTCCGAGTACCTTAATGATTTGCGGGTAGGGACTTATGACGTGGTGGTGACGGTGGGGCCTAGTTATACCACACAACGGCAGGAAGCCAGCGCAATGCTGATGGAACTAGTAAAGATAATGCCGCCGGCTATGGCGGTTAACATCATAGACATCGTGGTAGAGGTTCTGGACCTGCCGCACGCCCAAAAACTTATGGGTCGCATTAAGAAGATGATCCCACCCGATATAAGGGGGCTGGATGAGGGCGAAGAACCGCCACAACAGCAGCAAGACCCCCGGTTAATGATAGAGATTCAGAAACTATTGATAGAGGACAAAGACCTGCGGCGTAAAGAATGGGAAACACAAGCTAAGGTAATGAAAACCATGGCTGAAGCGGACGCCATTAATCGGGACCAGACCTTGCAAGAATTGAGTCTATTAGTGCAAGAGATTAAAGAAAGGATGATGGGGGGGCAGCAGCCGGCCCAGGGGCCTCAAGGGACGCCCACGGCCCAGGAACCCCCACAAGGAGCGATGCAATGAAACGCTTTATGATGTTGGCAGTCTGGCTAATCTGGGTCTGTATCGCCTCCTGGTGGTTTCTCGGAGGTGCGGATTATGCTTATGGCGGCACAGAAACCGGGAAATTTGAGACCATAGCTATTGATGCAACGGTCAAAAGCCTTAGTGCCACCTGTTATAACCCGGTTTCCGGGCCTTATCAGGGGAGACAAGCGAATAGTGCTACCATCACGGTTGACACAAACCGTGTAAGATTCACCACTGACGGCACCGCGCCGGTCGCTACCACTACCGGCCATCTCCTTGAGGTGGGCCAGAGCGTAGTCATCGAAGGGTATATGAACCTCAAACGAGCTAAATTCACTAAAGAGGACCTTGGGGATGGTAAGATTCAGGTAAGTTATGACTTCAAAAGCTAAGGAAGGGGGTTTTATGAGGATTTATCGGTATATCCTGGTTGTAGGACTACTTTTATCCTTAAATGCTCCGGTATGTTGGGCCGCAGACAATAAAGCGGTCACTAAAGACCAGGAAAAACGTATTGAACGAGCTACAAAGGGAATCAATGATATTCTTGATAAAGAGAAATGTGCTCTTGACCCCCAATTCATCCTTACATTACAAGGTAATTCGGTGCAAATAAGAATTGTGCCGCTTGAAAAAGATAAGAAACCGGAGAAAAAGTGAAATACCGCATTTATTATATCCCTTGGCAATTTATAACAATTTATGAAGAATATGACATGTTCCAAACTTGGCTTACTGATATATTATCGCACTATATTGGAGAAGTGCCTTGAATATCTTAACTATATTTAAAGAAGAACGAGCAAAATTGCAGCCATGGGAGGAGTTAAGTTTATCGGCATTAAAGGAATTAGAGCAAATATATTATGGATATGGAGAATTATTTTATTATTGTGAGGTTCTTAAAGCTCGGATGAGGATAAATGAACCCTGACACCGCCATACTGATAAAAGCCCTGATAAGGGGGTTTAAGTTTATTGTGGATTTGCTTGAGAAGATTTTGAAAGGAGAAACTACTTAGTTTGAAATAACAACTTGCTCCCGTCCCCTCCTTAACTGAACGTGGCGGGATAAAACCAGAACGCCAGTAAACGGCCTCCTGGGAATGAGTAGAAATACTCATGTCTTGGGAGGTTTTTTTATTTGGGGCCTACCGGGAAGGGCCTAAACACCGGGTAAAATTCCGCTTCAAGGAGCGTGTCAGATGGCAGAGGAAACAGTTTTAACATCTCCAGGGGAAACAACCCCTGTTCAGGTCGAAACAACCCCAAAGGTTGAGGACTCGGCCACCTCACTACCGGAAGGCGAGATAAAGGCCGGGGAAGAAGCCCCGGAAACGCCAAAGCCACCGGAAAAGAAGAAAGAGCGTGGGGTTCAGCGCCGGATTGATGAACTGGTTCGCGAAAGGGAATACTACCGCGGCCTGGCTGAAGGCAGACAGGTAAAATCTCCTGCTGAGACTGCGGAAATCCCCGGTTTGGTCCTGCCACCTGAACCCAATGAAGCGGATTTTGATGATTACGGCAAGTATCTCAAGGCTGTGGCCCAGCATGGTGTCAAGGTGGAGCTACTCAAAGAGAGAGCCACCCGCGACCAGGAAACCCATCAACAAACCCGCCAACAACTCATTGACGCATATAACCAGTGGGTTGATGAGGGTGAGGATAAGGTTGAGGGGTTTGCTGAAATAGCTGGGCATGTGGGCAACAAAATCACACCCCACATGGGTGATGCTATCCGGGACAGCGAGTTTTCACATGAACTCGTGAATTTTCTTTACGAACATCCTAAAGAGATGTCCCGAATCGCCGTCTTACCCCCCACTGCTGCTGTCCGTGAAATCATCAAACTGGAGGGGCGCCTTTCACAACCGCCCCAAAGAAGCGAAACCAATGCCCCATTAAAAACTAAACCGGCCGGCGGTAAGGAGGTGCCGGGCGGTAAGATCGAAAACCTGTCATACAAAGACTATAAGGCCGCCAGGGAAAGGGCTTTAGGCTGGCGGCAATAAGGAGTAACAAATAATGGCCAACATTTTTGATAACCCGGATTGGTTTGCTAAAGAGACCTTGATGCAGCTTGAAAATAACTGTGTCATGGCCAATTTGGTCCACAGAGGGTTTGAGTCGGATTTTCAGCAGAGATCCAACGGCTGGAAAACCGGCGATACCATCAGCATCAAAACCCCGTCTTATGCCCGCACCGTAGCGGGACCAGACCTAACCGGAGACGTGGTGGATTTTTACGAATCCAGCACCGATTTCCAGATCAATCAATGGCGCAGCCATATCAAAGAGTTCGGTGCTGATGAATATACTTGGAATGTTGACGAAGCCTCCGAGCGGATCATCAAACCCGCGGTCGTCGCTTTGACTGACTATATTGACCGCTATGTTCATCAAGTGGCTTATCAACATATCCCCAACCAGGTAGGCACTCCTGGCACCTATGCCAAGGATTTACTGACTATGGCCTTGGCTTGGGCGCGGCTTGAAAACATGGCCTGCCCTTCGGGTGAGCGGTATTTGGTCCTCGACCCTATGACCGCCGCCTACTTTATGAACGAAATGAAATACCTTTACCATCAACCGATGGTAGGGGCCGCCTTCCAGAAAGCACGGTTGCCCGTGAATATCGCCAATTTTGAAACATACGTGTCTCAGAATGTGCGGACGCATACCTGCGGCACCGCGGCAGGGCGCACAGATATTCTGGTGGATGATACCGTGCTTGATGAAGACATCAATATCAAACTGGACCAGAACGGGGCGGGCGCGGCCTATACCTTCAAAGCTGGCGACATCTACACCATCCCGGCTGTTTACTCGGTTAATCCAGTCAACGGCGACCCAACTGGCGAACTTCGGCAGTTTGTTATTACGGCTGATACGCTTTTCGCTGATATTGGTGCCGGTGATTTTGAAGTAACCCCAGCCATCTACCCTGGTACTGCACCTTGGAACTTACGGAGCGCCACCGCTGCGGCGGCCAAGTTGCCTTACCAGAACATCGACGCGCTACCTTTGAATAACGCTCAACTGGCTATCGCGGGGTCAGCCGCGGGGAATTATAAAGTTCCCCTCGCTTTTCACCGCAACTGCATCAGCCTAGCCATTGTGCCTATTTCGGTGCCGCCTTCCATCAAAGCGGTATGGTCTAAGACCATCAGCCACAACGGGTTCAGCATCACGGTTTCGCGCGGTGCTACCTTTTTAACTTTCAAGGAGCATATTCGGTTTGACGTGCTGTTCGATGCCAAGGTCATCAACCCTGACCTTGGTTGCCGGGTCGCTTCCGGCGGGACCGCCACCTAAAGGGGGTATAAAGCTATGAAAAAACGGTATGTCTGGCTTATTTGCCTCCTGGCCATGCTTTGTATCACACCCATGGCCCAATCCGGCTTGGAGGACAGATTTTCTGGGATTAACCTGACTACCGGGAACTATGCCGAGTTCCCGCAAATCACCGCACCATCCGGTAATCCTAAAAACAATACCGGCTGGCTTTATGTCAAGGACAGCGCCGGGACTACCAAACTCTATTTCGAGGACGACGCGGGGTCGGTCACTGATTTACTCTCCGCTAGTGCTACGTTATGGAATAATATCGGTAATCCTGGAGCAGCCAAAACCATCTCGTTCAGCACTCATGCAACAACGCTATCGAGTGCAAAAACAGATGGAAATATGTTTACCCTCGAAGGCACCGGCAATTTCGGCAATTTTGCCGTGTTAAAGGTGCAGCAGACCACAGGCAACCCCACCGATGGTATGGTGTTGCAAGTTGTCTCAGGCGATACGGATTGCGACGCTCTGTTGGTAACTGCCAACGCCATTAATTCTATCCAGGTAGCGGGGTCCGGGAATGTTAATATTCTCGGCGGCACCGGGACTATCACTTACACCGATTTCACCGTGTCGGCTGATGGTGTAATCCAAATCACTCCGGATGACAGCCCGGCGGCTTGTATGACCATCGCTCCAAGCGCGGCGGCCACGACTGGCTTAGTGGTTTCCAGCGGCAACCTGACCAACGCCATTGATGTTGGTGCAAAAACGATTCTCGGTACGACCGGGGTAATTGACTTCACCAATTTCGATGTAAGCGGGGCGGGGGCCGTAACCTGCGTATCTCTGGATAGTGGTTCAGGAACCATCGTAACCACAGGGGCGGTTAATACCGGGTCGTTAACAGTGACCGGCACGGCCAATATCGGCACCTGGAAACAGGACGCTATTGTGCCTGCTTCTGGAGCTCCGGCGACTATTACCCTTAACGGCGCAGGGACCGGCGGCGTTACCATCGGCGGTGTCTCCACCGGCACTATCACGCTTGGTGGTGGGGCTGTCTTGGTTAATCTACCCGCTAATACAGACATAACGCTTTCCGGTGGCACGTTGGGAATTACTGACACTGGGTCAGGTCCGGCTCTTAGCGTAACCAATAACACAATAACCAACACCAACCTTGCCACATTGAGCGCCACTGCCATGTCAACTGGCAAAGGCGTATCTTTCACGACTGGGGCGGTGTTGACTGGCGATTGTTTCTATGCTCAGGTCACGGATGGTGCTGGTTTCACCGGCAATTATTTCCGGGGTTATAACGGTGCGGCGGATGATTTCACGGTCAAACGCTACGGCGCCACCACGATCCGGGGCAATGCCGCAACCGATGTGTTGACTCTGACCGCTGGTAATTTGCAGGTTACGGCGGGTAGTGTGGACGTGGATAACGGCAATTTGACGGTTGATACGACTCAGGATATAGCGAGCAATATCAGCCGAAACTTTGTCGGGATCGGCAGTGCGGCCCTGCTGACTGTAGCAGAGCAAAACGCTGGTTCAACTAGTGCTGCTCTGGCTGTGACTAATGCGGGTACTGCGGCTTCAACCGGGGTGTCAATTACTCATAGCGGTGATAATCCGACATTGAACCTCGTAGGTGGAGTAGCCCGCACCGGAGATGTTATCGCTATACCTATGGCTAACCAGCTTAACCAAAGGGCCATAAACATCAGCGGGGCTATCACCTCGGCTGCTGGCGCGGGGACCATCGAGGTCCATTCAACCGGAGTCATCCCAGCTACAGCCTCGCTTCTGCGCCTGGATGCGGATACCGCCCAGCCGGGCGACGGCGACGGCTGGTGTCTGAACGTCGACGATGACACCTTGGTAGTGGCGACCCCTAAGAAATATGCGGTTCTGATTAATTCTGCGAATAACGAAGCCCTGCATGTTTCCGGGGGTGAATCTCTGTTTGCGGAGATCGCATATTTCAGCGCTGGAGTTTCCGTCTCCGGGGCTGCCTCGACCGTTAACCATGATTCTAATTTTAATGTTGGTCTGTGTACCGGCACCAGTACCGGGATTGTATCTCTGGGCGGGGCTGGGGCGTTTGTTACCATCGGGGGCACCATTACCGGGGCCACTCCGTTGTCGTTTGATGGGGTGACCGCGGATGCTAGTCAAACTGCCATCGCAGTAGCCGATCCCACTGCGGACCGGACCATAACCCTGCCTGATTATACGGGCGGTGTTCCTCTAACCATCGGGCAGATCGCCACCCAAACTAGTCAAGCCGGGGTAGGGACCGCGGATGTTACCGGGTCGTCTATTTCTATGGCTTCCGGCTGGTTTAGCGCCACTAAGACCCTTAAATATACCGTAACTGGGACTAAGACCGGGGCTAACGCGGCGATGATCGTGCGTCTGTATCTCCTTGATGCTGCGGTTATGAGCCTCACGGCTTCGGACGCGGCGGCGGCTGATTGGACGGCTACTTTTATTGTCCATGAATATACCGACACCGCTAACCAGAAAATTACCGGGACTTTACAGGTCAATGGCAAAGTATCAGTGGTTGATTATGCCGCTGCTACGAAAAACATGGCTGCCGGGGCTACTCCGATTAAGGTGCAAATCCAGAGCCAGAATGCCGGCGACACCGTGACTTCAGAGTATGTACAGGTTGACCATTGGGTAAAATAACATTTTGATGGGGGGCTTCGGCCCCCCTTTTACTTCCGAGGATTTTATGAGGAAATATGCTGCATGTTGGCTGTATCACAAGAATTTCCCCAAAGGGAAGATATTTTACGATGCACTCAGTTTTGATAAGGCTCTATCTGAGGGTTGGGTAGAAGCTCCCCAGGCGATTGTTTACGAGGCACCTCCAGAGGAAATTAAAGATATTCCTTCTAATGGGAAGGCTTTAGCTGAAAAACCCAAAAAAGGGCCAGGTAGAGCCAAGGCGAAAAAATAATGGCTACGGTTCGCACCGTCTATGAACTGATTGCAGATGCTCTCAGTTTGGCGGGTCATTATTCCCCTGGTGAAGCAATAGCCGCGGAAGATTCCGATTTGGCCTTGAGACTTTTGCAAGACCTCTTGGCCGAATGGCAGGGGAATGGGTTGTTAGTGCCCAGCCTGGTTACTGAAGCCATTAACCTCCAGGTAGGGAAAATAAACTATTTGGTGGGTCAGAGTGCGGGGATGGACCTGGACACTATACGCCCGGATCAGATTATAGGGGCTTATGTGCGGGATTCATCCAGCTATGACCATCCGGTTAATATAATCGGCGAAAGGGATTACCGGCGACTGGCCATGAAAAGCACCTCAAGTGGCCGGCCCACGATATTGTGGCCCAACTATACTGCTCCTAATATGACAATTTATGTTTATCCTGCTCCCGATGTAATTGAATCGCTTTATATCCAGTCCATCAAACCGGCGACTGATCCGAGTTTATTGACCCAAGATATGTTGACCGCGGTATCAATTCCCCGGAACTATCATAATGCTTTAAGATTTAACTTGGCACTAGATTTAGCACCGCATTATGGGGTGCAATTGAATCCCATAGTTATAATGCGGGCGCAGAGGACTAAAAGCGCAATTATTTCTTTGAACGCCGCCCGGCGGGTTCAAGCGGCGAACCTGGAAGTGCCTAAAACTCGAACTGGCTTATATAACGCAAGTATCTTGACTTGGGGGGAATAAAGATATGCCGGTAAAAATTACCAAACTGCCATCAGGGAAGGTAAAGGTGAGTACGCCAGGCGGCACTAAAGCCAAGGCAACCACTATGGAAAAGGCTAAAGCTCAGGAACGGTTATTGAACGCGGTTGAATATGGCTTTAAACCGACAGGGAAAAAGCGGACTAAATGAAAATCCCATTTGTGCAGGATGCTTACCGGGGTGAAGTCCCGGTCAACTGGTTTCCGGCGGCGGACGCGGATAAAGGCGTCATCGCTTTCGGAACGCCGGGTCTGAAACCTTGGTCCGATTTGACCAAAGTTACCGCGGGTCTGACCGAAATCCGGGGTATGGGTTCCATGGGGGATTATTTTTATGCAGTTGCCAAGAGTGGGGCGGCCACTTCCAAAGTATTCAAAATTGACGCATTCGGGGCGGCTATGGCTATCGGGGATATGGCTACCGGCTCCGGCCCGGTGCAAATAATTAACAATAATTCTCAAGTTCTGTTTGGCGATGGAGTCACCGCTTATTGCTATATCCCCGGCACCGGAGTTTTTAGCGTAATAACCGATGCTGATTTCCCCGGTGCCAGTACTATTGCCTTTCAGGATAGTTATGGGATATTTAGTGAGCCTAATAGCCGCCGGTTCTGGTTAACTGCTCTAAATGATTTTACTTCCATAGATGCTCTTGATTATGCCAGCGCAGAGGGCAAACCCGGTAATATTGTGGCAGTATTTTCGGACCATCGGGAACTGTGGATATTCAAAAGAGAATCCATTGAAATCTGGCAAAATTCGGGGGCCAGTCCATTCCCGTTTGAACGATTGGGCGGCGGATTTATGGAATTGGGATGCGGAGCCCCTTATTCCATCGCGGCGGTAGATAATTCGATTTACTGGCTTGGTAATAATTGCCAGATTTATAGGACTGAAGGATACCAACCCAAACTTATTAGCAATCGTAAGGTTGAACGGGAAATATCCGGTTATTTTCATAAAGGAGATGCTTTCGCTTTTACTTATTCGGATGAAGGCCATGTCTTCTATCAGTTAACCTTTCCATCCGTAGGAATTACCTGGGTTTATGATGCGGCTACCCAAGCCTGGCATAAACGCAAAAGTTATCCTAATAATTATCGTCACCGGGCGAATTGCTACGCTTATTTTGCAGACAAGCATTTGGTGGGCGATTATCTCAATGGCAAAATCTATGAGATGGCCATGGACGTTTATTCCGATGACGGGGAGGAAATTCAAAGGATCATGGATTCAAGCGAACTATGGGCGGAAGGGAAAAAAATACCCATTCCTGCGCTACAGATAGTTTTTGATGCAGGCCAGGGATTAGAAGATGGCACTGTCCCCAATGTCATGTTGAGTTGGTCCAAAGACGGCGGCAATACATGGTCTAATGAGGTCTGGGCCTCAGCCGGCAAAGTCGGCGAATATGCCATGAGGACTATTTTCCGCCGTCTGGGCAGTGCTTTCTCGTGGATATTCAGAATAAGAGTCAGTGCGCCGATAAAATGGCGCTTATTGGGTGTTAACAGGTTGTGATATGGCGACTTTTGAATCCCCCCCTACCCGAGAGCCGTTAATAACCGGCAAGGAATTAAGCCGGATGTGGGTGCGCTGGTTTGACGCAATTAAAAGGTCATTGGAAACTCTACTTACTGTGCCCACAGGCACAGGGTTTCGCCATATTACGGGCGGGGTTGAGGATGCTGCGGCTAAATTAGTTGAAAACGCTGATGTTCATGCTACGGCAGGGATCGCAGAAAGCAAACTGACTTTCAATAAAACGACCGGGCATGACCATGATGGAGTGGGTTCTAAGAAAGTTGACCATGGCAATCTGAATGGATTAGGGGACGATGACCATCCGCAATATATTAAACATGACCTTGCTACTGCGGCCAATGACTTTCTGGTAGCTTCCGGTGCAGGAAATTTTGTTAAAAAGACTTTGGCGGAAACCCAGGCCCTTTTAGGAGCAGACGCCTCAGTAGAAGATATTCTTCGATTTACTTTCTTCATAGGTAAATAATATGGCTGCGGCATCTAAGCTACTTGCCAAGTTGAAACCAGCAGCTGCTACGCCAACTACTCTTTATACTGTACCGGCAGCTACTGAGACCCACGTTAATTTATTCGCTGCGAACCAAGGAGCGGGGGTGTCATTAATTAGGGTAGCGTTATTGTTTTCAGGGGGTGCCTTAGCTGTTACGGATTATATCATGTATGATATATCAATGGCAGTAGGCACATCTATCAACCTAACTGGTATTGCATTAGCTACAGGTCAGAGGATTATTATTCAAAGTAACACTGGCGATGTTAGTTTTGTAGCCACGGGGATAGAAATAACATGATTTCACGATCTGATTCAACAGGTCCGCCAGGGCCTCAAGGAGAACAGGGTATTCAAGGAATCCCTGGCAATGACGGTTCTCAGGGACTACCAGGTACCGATGGAGCACAAGGAATTCAGGGAGTTCCAGGAAATGATGGTGCCCCAGGGTTGCAAGGGGACCCGGGCATCCAAGGGCC
>ERZ1292629.2444-Hain-H43-01um-R1-2444-length-15653-cov-6_pt1 | contig 15653 bp, 28 predicted proteins | sample MGYA00564399_ERZ1292629 | MGnify/ENA primary metagenome ERZ1292629 (study PRJEB36523, sample SAMEA6512636) | groundwater metagenome | collected 2019-01-08 | study: AquaDiva: Metagenomics assemblies of 32 groundwater samples
ATGGGATATGACCTTAAGGGCTATTCAGTGATTGATATTATTAGGCAGAATGTTGGGAGTCCTGCCACCAATTTTGCTTTTAGCAAGTTTGGAAATACAGGAAGTTTATGTGAAAGTTTGATGATTAATAATTTAGGAAGCAATAATATTTTTGTTGCTGTTAGTGGAACTCCAGGTGTTGGTAGTACAATGATATTAATTCCTGCAGGAGGAATGAGGAGTATGGATATTAGACTTGGGAGTGTTCAAATTTTAACAAGTGGTGGAAATGTAAATACAGAGACAGAGGTTGTAGGTTTTGGCATATGAGCAGGTCAGACGGAAATAATCCAAGTTGGATAAGGACAGCAACAGGATATCAATTAATAATAAATGGGATTATTATTGCAGATATCAATGGAGATGGAAGGTTAAGAATAAAACAAGATATTCAAACAAATGAACCAATATGAGAAAATTGATGATTTATATTTTTGTAATTGTTTTATTACTTTTGCCTATTATATATGCTGAAAGTAGGTTTAATGATGTATGGATAAAAGGCATTCTCAATATCACAAATGAAACAACTAGATTTTTAAATTTATCTGTAGCTGGAAATATATCTGCAAATACTTATTTTGGCACTTTTGTTGGTAGTGGGATAGGCAACTGTTCTGGATTAAATAGTTGTGCAAGAATTGTATATGATACCAATACATCATTTTCATTGCCCCAACTTGACAATTCTACAATTTGTAGGGTTGGTGACTTAAAGACAGCTTTAGCAAATAACACTCCATTTATATCTCCAAAAATAAATATTACAGGCAACCTCACAGTTCAAGGTATTAATATTAACAATCAAACAAATAGTGCTTTTGATAATTGTGTTTTGGCTTCTGGAACTTGCACAATAAACAACAACAGGGTAACATCAAACACAGGAATATTCTGTATGAGTGCTGGGGGGACTGTTAATCTTGGCTCTCTTTCAATCACTGCAAGAACAGTAGGTACAAGTTATGAGGTTTCAAGTTCAAATGTATTACAAGCCACAAAAATAAATTGCCTATTAATAGAGCCAATAACCAACTAAAATGAAAAAATTAATATTATTTTTAATGTTTTTAATTGTAATGTCACTACTAGTTTATTCATATCATTATCCTGAACATGGTTATTTTTATGCTACTTATATTAATTCAAGTGGTATAATTGAAAGCGGTGGTGAAAGCCTAAATATCACAGAAAAAATGGATAATGCAACTTTGGTAAGAGTAGGAAATCCACGGATAGCTTTAATAAATAATTCAAATGCAAATTTTACAAATCTTTTAATTAAAAATCCTCCAATAGAATGTCCAGTTAATTCATTTATAACTTATTTTAATGGAACCACAAGTATTTGTGTGTCAGGGCTGTTGTTGGCTTTTTTAAAAAACAATTCCCCAGCAAATATCACAGCATTAAACGTTGAAACACTCAATGGGACTGCTTTAAATCTTTTTAACCGTAGTATATCATTAGATTTGTATAATCAAAGTATCAGCCTTAATGATTACATACAAGCACTAAACTTAACTACATTAGACACATTAAACCTTTACATAAGAATAAAAGATTTTAATTTAAATAATATCTCTAACTATTCTCAGTTCATTCAAAACAAAGACTTCAATTTAGGGAATATAACCAACGACACAATAGGTCTTTCTAAACTCAACAATAATACTATAGCAAGACTAAATCAATCAGTAGGGCAGTCAGGCAATCTCAATATCACAGGTAATTTAACATACATAGGAAGCATTAACGCAACAGGATTAAGCGGAATTTTAAACTGCAATCAGCTAAGCGGTGGAACTGATACTGATTTCTGCACTGATACAGGAGGTTCGATTAATACGAATGATTTGGCTATCGTAAATACTACTTTATTTAACAATATCACAATAGTCAGGACAGTCAATCTAACGACTATTACGAGAACAGCAGATGCTTTTAATTTGGCAAATGCAACAACTAATTGTGCAGCAATTACTGGAGGTGCAGGCTTATGCGACGGAGTAGACGCAACTGGTGCTGGAAGCGGGGTAAGCTTTACACAAATGAATTGGACTTCTAACTTCTCGCATCCTACTAATGTTGGTTATGTTATAATTCCAAATCTTACTTTATCCTTGCCAGCAACTGGAAGTGTTTTTATTGAATGCACTTTGTTAGGTTGGGCTTTGGCTGCTACAACTGGCATTCAGATTGAGGCAAATGTCACTGGTTCTGCTGCAACAAACACAAGAATAATGTATACTGGTTCTGCAACAGCAATAGCTTTATGCGGTGGGCAGACAAATAGCACATTATGTGCAGCTACAGGAAGCGGAGCAATAAATAGTATAATACAATTATGGACATATTCAAAAAGAAAAGGAAAAGGAGTATCTACAATAGCTCTTAGAAGTGAATTGGCGGGAACGGCAGTAAATATTACAACTGGAAGCTGGTGTAGGTATACTTCAACGAATGGCTAATAATGATAATCTTAACCAAAGCACAACTAACTGGAATTGTAACTCTTGCTATGATTTTAGCAGGAACAATAGTTATAACAAATCCAACTTCAACTTATTATTGCCAGACAGAAGATAATGTAAAGGAATGTTTAAGGCTTTCTTCTACAAATAGGACGTGCTATTGGCTGAATGTTAATCTTACTATAGCAGATTTATGCACAGATGGTGTTTGGAAGCCTATAATAGATTATATAAATTTATCAATTAAAAAATCACAACCCAAAACAGTTATTCCGACTATATGGCATTGTAATAATAACGGTTGTTATTAACAAAAAATTTATAAACACTAAAAATAAAATTATCATAAAATGGCATTGTTGAGCGAAATATTGGCTAGAGGAATAGTTGGAGAGTTGCCTAATTGCCACAGGTGTGGCATAACACAGGAACAACAGAAGGAAAGAGACGGTCCCAGGAGTTTTTTAGTTAGTGTTAAGGGGCAGTTGGTTTGTGGAAGGTGTGCCGTTGAGATGTTGCAACCTGTTGTTTGTAAAAGCTGTAATTATAGTAATCAGGAGATGAGCAAATTTTGTGCCGAATGTGGTGAGAAACTTGGATAAGGAGACAAGGGCTTATATTGAGAATGTAGATGCTTAGATAAAACAAATAAGAGGGGAGTTTGCTATGTTTATTGATATTCCTGCTGTTGTAAGTGAGAATACAGATAATATACAACATAATTATGAATTAATTTATGATTTGAAAAACGAGATTGAAAATTTGAAACAAGAGGTTAATGCTTTAAGGTTAATACAGATAATAAGTTTAAAAAAGAAGGAGGAGGAGAAAATTGGCAATTTTTAGATGTCCCAGGTGTGCTGTCCAAGTTATGACAGCTAACAACAGTGGAGATTTTGTACATGAGTGCAATAGTGGAATTAAGGCACTAGACGAGGAAGATGTAAAAATTATAGGGAGGTGGACGGACTATACTGGTAGTGATTTTTCTCAACGTACTTCACCAGATAATGTACAGTGGCAGAATTTAGGAAATGAATTGATGGGGACAGAGGCTTGGGTTAGGGGTAATGCAAAAGATACGGCACATACGATAAGGGGAGCTAACGCACAAACACACAGGCAGAGGCAACATTTGGAGTATATTAAAAATGAAAACAAAAGCTAGTAATTATTTTCCTTCTAGTATTTTTAAAAATGCTATTATTGAAAATGTAAAATATATAAAAGAAGAAGAAGATTGTAATTGGATAACAACTGATTCTGGAGCACATATTTGTATTGGTGGTGATGGAGAGATTAAGAAAGGTCCAGAAGGAATGGTTATATCTTATTAAAATTATATAATTCAAAATCAATGTTTAAATACTAGTTTTGATAAAATATATTTTAAATGGTAAAGAGAGATGAAAAGGGAAGAGTAATAATCGCCGAGAATGTTCCAATAATCTTTAATGCTGAGCTAAACGAGGCAGAGGACAATGGTGGAAAATGACAAGCTCACAATGCTTAATGTTTCTGGGATTGCGATTAGAGCAGGAATCTCAAGGAATAACATTAGATACACAGAAAAGGAATTAACAAAATTTGCGGCTACACTTACACAAAAGCCAATATTAAAAGACCACAATGCTGTGGTTGATAATGCTGTTGGACTAGTAACTAACAGCGGAACTCCGGACAACGGAAAAAACGTCCAATACAAAGGTTGGGTGAAGGAGGATGGCACAGGCTTGCTTGAGAAGATTAAGGACAAGAGGATTAAGGAGGTAAGCATTGGTGCAATCGCAGGAAGATTAGTACAAGAGGATGATGATAGTGATGTGCTAGTTGCTGAGGATTTGGTTGGGCTTGAATTGAGCTTAACACCAACTCCAGGCATAGTGGGCACATCAATTTCACAGGCACTTGAAAACATTAGGCTTGGGAAGAAGGCTTGTGTTGTTGAGAGTGTAAACATGTTTAATGACGAGGTGAATGAGAAGATGGCAAATAAAAAAGCAGAACAAATTGATGATGAAAAGAAAAAGAAAGAAGAAGAGCAGGTAAAGGATGAGGATGAAGAGGACAAGGAAGAAGAGATGGTGAGTGATGAGGATAAAAAGAAAATGAAGAAAGATGAAAAGGCAGACAAGAAGGAAGAAGAGAAGGAACATGCTGTTTCTCAGTTAATACAGAAGGTTGGCACTATACAAAATGAGCTTGACAGATACAAGAAGATGGAAAGGGACAATGCTGTTAAGGAATACAAACAGTTAGCTACGGCTTTAAAGTTGAAAGAGACTGATATGTCTAAGCTAGATACTGAGACTGTTAAGCTATTGAGTGAGCAGTTGAAAGGGGTTAATGTAGATTTGACAGAGAGTATAATTAATAGGCAGGTAAACAATGTCCCTCAAATAAATATCCAGGAGACAATCGCTTACCACAACGGCAACAGCTTGTTGATTGATGAGGCTTATATCATTGAAAGGCCACTAGACGGTGGCAAAGGGTTTGCAATAACATGTGACCCGAGCAAATTAAAAACAGAGGATGCAAACGGAAAGGTTAATGCTAGATGGAGACTTGGCAAAAACGTTGCACCTACAGCATATTAAACACGAGGTGAATAAAAAATGGCAGGAGCAGGTTTAGGAAATCCCGCAGGAGCGGTTGTATTGTTTGATTTTGGAGTACCACATATTATTCCAGCGAATGTTAGGAATGAGATTATAAGTGGCGGTATATTTTGTTTTGGGAGTACAGCTAATAATGTTGTTAGCTCTGGAACAAACAGTTTCGCACCAGGAAGCATACTAATAACAAGAGATGCAAGTGGTGGACAGTTTAATGGTATTAACATGTTTGCAACGGCAACTAGTGGAGCAGCTAGTTTGGCTGTAGGAGGAATATTTATACTAGTAGCTGGTGGTTCAGTTATGGGAGGCTTTCCAGTTATGTGTGATGGTGGGAACTTTGTACACAACCTAGGGAGCAGAGTTGTTCCAGATGCGGCTACGAACTGGGGACCGGCAGGAGCAAAGATAGGAAGGGCACTAACTGACGCAGCAAGTGGCGGATATGCTGTAGTACATATTAATCCATGAGGTGAAAAAGAATGGCAGAATTAACGTATATAAAGGAGCTTTTGAGCACAAGTACAGGAACGCAGGGCACGTTACTTATCGTTAGGAAGATTTATGACACCCTAATTGATGAGGCAGCTAAGGCATTGATTCCTAGGACAGAGGCAGCTTACTATTTTGGGCCTGGAGACATTCCAGGAAGTAGCATTGACTTAAACTTGCTAACAGAGAACAGTATGTCTGTAAGGGTTGTTGCTGAGGGTGCAGAGGTGCCTTTAGACAAAACTGGGTATGCAAATCAAAACATTAGGCCACTTAAATACGGCGTTGCTATTAGGATTACGAGGGAGATGTTGGAAGATAGCAAGTGGAATTTGTTACAACATAATGTTATGATTGCTGGCAGAAGGTTTGCAGAGAATGAAAATAAAATAGTAATTGTACAATTGGATGCGGCAGCTAACACGGTAACAGGCGGCGCAGCATTAACAATACCAAACATTACTAGGGCAATGCAATATTTAGATGATGCAGATAAAATTCCAACAAGTTTTGCAGTTGGCATGGAAGTCTTAAATGATTTGAGGAACATTGATACATTCGTTGATTTCCAGAAAGTTGGGAATACTGATATGTTGACTAAGGGGTACTTGGGCAATATATTTGGAATGAATGTATTGAAGGTTAGCACTAACGCAGGGATGACTACGACAAGCAGTTATGTGTATGACAGGCAGGTTTCATATGCTTTGGCTGAGAAGAGGGCAATTACAGTAGAGAACTTTGAACTGCCAACATATGATATGAGTGGAGCTGTTTGCACACAAAGAATAGCTGGTGCAACAATAAGAACAAACGGGATGGCAAAAATAACAACAACTTAATTTTTTCCTTTGATTTTTTTAATTAAAAAATCATTGAAGTCTAAACGGCGAGGTGATTTGAAGGATGTTATGTCAATGTAATTGTGGAAAGGAAACTAAACTATCTATAAGTAGGTATGTAAGTGGTCATAATCCTTCTTGGATAAAACAAAAAGGTAGAAAGCTTAGTATAGAAACTAAAGAAAAAATACGTCAAAAAAGAAAATTACAAATAAACATAGGTAATAAGGGTAAAAAATTAAGTGAAGAACATATTAAAAAATTAAGTTTGAGTCATTTAGGATATAAAAAATCTCGGGAGACAATAATAAAATCTTTAGGAAGAAGAATGATGTCTTCTTTAGAAAAAAAGTTTAGTGATATTGTATTAAATAATAATTTACCATATAAATTTGTTGGTAATGGTAAATTTTTTATAGAAAACAAGAATCCTGATTTTATTAATACAAATGGCGAGAAAATTGCTATTGAAGTATTTTATTCCAAACATAAGATGCTAATTTCAAATAAGGATAAATTTGGTATTGGATTTGATTCTTCTTTATTGCAAAAATATAAAGATGAAAGGATTAAAATATTTAATAAATATGGATGGGAAATAAAATTTTTTGATGAAACACAAGTTAAGGAGGATATAATCCTCAAAACTTTAATGGAGGGATTAAAATCGTAGACACAGGTACAGGATTTGTAGGAGTAAAAAGAAGCCACGGCTTGTGGGCAAATAAGCTTCTATTAGGAGGAAGTGCATTTGACCAAACAGGTGGGGCAGTTTTAGAAGTTGCTGTTTCTGGCACGAATGTGACAGTTGTAGGAAGCACAGCAAATTTAACTGTAGGTTCTATAACATTTGGAGGAAACCTTGTTGTTGGAACAGGTTCACCTTATTCAACAGGTATTGTTTATCCTTTTACAGCAAGAACTGTAATTACAGGAGGCATGTGGGTTACTTTGAGTGGACCTGGACTTGCTATGGGTTCACCAGCATTGGTAGCGGCTCCTCCTATAGGAGTTGCACTTGCAACAGCAGGAAGCAATGCAACAGTGAACGTGCTTGTCCACGGCATTTATCCTTTTGTAGCTGAGGGAACAGTTGAAGCTGGAGATGTGGTTAAGAAGGGAGTAGGAGTCGCATTGAATACAGTCTTGACAGGCGGTTCACCGAGTTATGGAGCAGTGGGACAGGCAATTACAAGAGGAGCATCTGAGGCGACAATACTTGTTTACATTGGCAAAGGAGCTTCATTTTAAATTTCCTTTTTTATTAGGAGGTTATGATGGCTTACGATTTACGTGGGTATAGTGTAGTAGATGTAATTAGGCTGAATGCAGGCAGTCCTAGAACATTTTATGAATTTTCTAGATTTAATAATACTACCGGCAGTCTTTGTGATAGCTTATTTCTAAATAACTTGGGAAGCAATCCGTGTTTTGTTGCATTAGGAAGTGGAGTGGCAAGTGTAACAGGCGGAAGCACACTATTGTTAATACCAGCAAATGGAACAAGGAGTTTTGATTTTAGGACTGGAAGTATAAGTGTTGCACCAAGCGGCGGAAATTATAGCAACGAATTTGAAGTGATAGGATTGGGTGTTTAACATGGCAAGAACAGGCGGAGATAATCCAATAATTTTTATGAGTGAGAAAGGACCTAGGATTAAGCTTAATGATGTTGATGGAAACAGCAACTTGGAGATTCTTGATTTGGAAGACTTTCCACAGCATAGGTTTGACAGTAAGGGAAACTATAAGAAAAAAGGAACAATGGAAAAATTGATATCATGAAAACAACAATATGGACACTATTATTAATAACAATTTTAAGTTTAACGGGACTTTTGGTTAGTGGAGCTAATTTTCTTTCTCAAAATTTGCCAGTATCACCTTTTACAAATGATAAGGTTGATGTAAATTTTAATGTAAGCTTTAATCAGACTACTGACGGTAATACAACATTTGAGATATTGATATATAACCGTTCTCGTAATGGAGTAAATTATAGCATATTGGTTAATTCAACAATAACCAATGCTACACTATTTGGAAATATTAGTACATTAAAAAATGACAATAGATATTGGTGGTTTGTTAATATCACGAATGTAAGTGGTGGAGCGGTTGTAAGCAATACAAAGGTGTTTGATATTGATACTGCTATATACACTTCCTCATTTGGTGCAGACAAGGTGATTAATTTTACAGAGGTTAGTGGAGCTATAACAAGCAAAGGCAATATTACTGCTGGAACAACTTTTAGAGCTGATGTAAATAATAATAGAGTTAGTATTGGAACAGTAAAATCAGCTCATACATTAACCGTTGCTGGAAATGCTAATATTTCAAGCAATTTAACATTGGGGTTAAATAATAGTTTTGTAGGACTAACAAGCAAACATATTAGCCTTTTTAATTCAACAACGGATGATTTTAATCCATGTACTTATGAACCTAATGTTTATGGGCAGATTAGGCTTAATCAAAGTTCTGGACAATTTAGAGGCTGTAATGGAACAGATTGGGCGAGGCTAAACATTTAAAATGGCTGATTATAAAACATATACTTTGGTTGTAATGTCTGCTATATTAATGGCAAGTTTGGGATTAAATACTGTTCCAGATGCTAATTATGCTTGTGACAGCAAGCAGATAAAAGCTTATTGTTATGACTTATCTTCTAGTACAAACAGGTGTTATATTGCACCTGCAAAAGCAAGTTATAGGGATTGTGGTGAGGGATGGAAAAAGATAGAGGTTTTTAGTGAGGAGAAAACTGGTAAATGTCCAATAATAGTTGCCTACACAGATGAGGGAAAGTATTATTGTACAGGAATTGGAGAAGAGCAAACATGCATTAAAAAAGATGATTTGGTGATGCCTTTTGGCTAATTTAACACTTGTTACAGCAGCAGATATACTCCAAAAAACCATACCCAATATCCCTAGTGCTATTAGTGGAGCACAGCTTTATGATATTGTAGATAGGGTAAGGCTTAGGATGGAGGACTATACAGGGGCTACTATTGGAAGTACAGCTATTATAACTTTATATCAGCCTGCTTTAATTAATTTAAGTACAGCGGCATTGTTGCGCTTAATACATTTGCAAGGCGGAGATACTAGTATGGCTGATATAAGGATTGGCAGGGCAGCTTTGGACAGTGCAACGGAATTTGAAAAAATGGGCATAGAAGAGATGCGAAGATTGGGAATGAAAAGCACTATTACTAAGGTTTATAGCACGTGAGGTGACTAACATGGCAAAAAAGATAAAAGATTTTTTTAAAAAACCAAAAAATGTTTCTGGAGTTGATTTAGTTAAAACAGAGGAGAAAGAGGTTAAGGCATTGCCACAAGAGGACAAATTAAAAATAGATATTGTTGAGGATAAGCCTTTAACTTGTCCTACTTGTGGAAGTGCTATTAAGTTTAGAAGAGTGAAAGGAAATGATTATCACTGTGATGATTGTGGTCATGGTGTAAGTGGATTCCCTCCACCAAGAAAGTGATTATATGTGGCAACAACTAATTTTTCTGGACTGCGCACAGAGGTTACAAATATAGTTGGCAATTTAGGTACAGCTTGTATTATAAAATATTACACTAGGACGATTGGCGGTGGTGGCAGTTATTATGATGATGATGTTTCTTTAGTATTAAGTGGAACTAGCCAATGGACTAGTGGACTATTTGCAAGTTTGAAGGGAAAAGGCAGAGACGGGTTGTTGATGGACAGGGGTGTGCTATTAGAAGATGACAGCAAGTTAATATTGCCAGGAAACTTTGATACAAGCGGAACAATTAAAATTGGAATCGGCAGTCCGCCAGCTAGGCATTATGGAAATGTACAAATAGGTCCTTTGCACGAGAACTATAATGAAAGTGCAGTTTATAAAGTGCTTTATTTGAGGTATTTGCCTACTGGAAGCTTGACTGGTGAGTAAGATGATAAGGATAAGGGTTGAAGTTGATTTGGAGGCAACAGAAAAAAGAATAGAGGAAAAACTAATAGCCCTAAACCAAGCAGTACATCAAGCTGCTTTTATGTTGGTCAATGGTATTAAACAAGATATTGCTGCTTATCCAAGTGTTGATACTGGAACATTTTTAAATAGCATTAAAGCTGATATAAGCAAAGATTATCAGGCTATTGTTTATACAGATATAAGTTATGCCGTATTTTTGGAGCACGGGACTTCACCTCACTTTATCAAGCCTGTTACTAAAAAGGCATTGGCTTGGAAAGGTGGTGGGCAGTGGTTTTTTAGCAAAGGACATATGGTTAGTGGTATTAAGCCAAGAAGACATTTTGAAAGAGTTAGTTTACAGATGAAGCCTCAGATATTGGAATATATAGAGGCGAAAGTTAAGGCAATAGAATAATTATATAATTCAAAATCAATATTTATAAATTATAAAAAATATATTTTAAATAACAAATACAAAACCGCCTCTGTTTAGGACAGAGTGGCAGGTTTACCAAGCGAGGTACAAAATGGCAATAAGCAGTATAGGGACAACTACTTTCTTAGCAGATACTGTTATTTTAATCAGAATAGAAATTCAAAATAATATAACAGACCCGGTTTCTTCAACTCGTCCTAGTTCTGAGAAATTTGTCGTCACTGCATATCCTCAAAGGGGGGTCACATATCCTATCATAACAGTTGTTGATAAGGGGTTGACTGATTATAGAAAAGGTGGAATGGCTAGCACTGTAAGCTACCATACTTTAGGCATAGAAATACGTGTTTGGGCTAGGAATGTTAAGGAAAGAGATGAGTTAGCACAGGCTATTTATAACAGGTTTAGGACAAGACAGGTGACTTTTAGTGGCACAGAGAAGATGCATGATTATAAGGTTACTGGAATGACGAATGTTGATGAACCTGGAACAGCAGTTAAGAGTAAGATTTTTACGGTACAGTTTTTGGAGATTTTAGGTGAATGATAAAAAAATTAAAACAAAAAGGAGAGGTGATATAAAATGTGTGCTCGTCATGTAGCTTCGCAGAATACGGTTATTGGAATGTTTGAATCAGGAACGTATGGAAATGCAAGCGGGAATTTTTGGCCTGGGCTTGTTCAATCCCATAATGTTGTTCCTATGGAAGGAACCTTTAGTACAAGATATTTAGGAGGGGTAGGAAGGGATGTAGATTTGCATGTCCAAGGACCTAAATTATTTAATGGAGAGTTAGTTATACAACCACAAGATTTTAGATTTTTTGCATGGTTTGCTGGAAGTAATGTTGATGCTGGCAGTCCTTCTCCACATACGCACGTAATAAGTACAATCAACAATGATGTAGGAACGGCCTTTACAAGCGGTCCCTTAAATCCATTTTTAAGTTTTGGGATAGAGGAGACAAATAGAGCTACAGCTGATGATAATGTTAATTGGCAGAGAGTGATTAAGGGGTGTGTTGTAGATGATATAGAATTGAAAGGCAGTATGGGTGAGATATTAGAGATGAATGTGAAATATATTGGCACTAGTGGGGCATTTAAAAGTGGAGCTGCAAGTGCTATAAATGCCTTTAGATATGGCACTGCAGGAGTAGGCAGTATTGTAGACAGGCCGTATATATTTAGTGATTGTGTGTTGCATATACCAAGCGGAACGGTACATGATACGATGATGAACTTTAATTTTAAAGGCAGTAATAACTTAATAGCAAGGCATTATTTAACTGGAAGCAGAGATGCTGCCGCTCCACAGCCAGATACTAGGGATTTGATGTTTGATGTTACATTTGATGCACAGAGTGAGAGAGCTAAAACATTATATGAAAGTTATTACCAAGGAGGGAGTGATTTTAACATGATGTTGTTTATTAATGCCTCAACTGGTAGCAGGGACAATGCGTTAGTATTAAGTGGGTGTCATATATTAGACCCATTTGAGAGTCCAATGGGATTGACGGGAATTAATCCAAATGTTTTACATATTGAAGCAAAGGGTGCAGTAATGAATGTAAATGATTTGATGCAGAGGTATAACCCCTGGTAGCAAGGATTATAACCTAAACCTTTATATATAAGTATATATTATAATCCTTGGTGATATATATGTATTTAAAAGGACATACTTATGAAGAATATTTTGGCAAAGAAAAGGCACTAAAATTAAGAAAAATACGTAAATTAAGGACATTACAACAACATAAGGAAGGAAGATATAAACCAGCTAAACAATGTAAATATTGTAAATGTTGGTTAAATAAAAATCATGATTGTACATTGATAATTGAAAAGCAAAAAATCGCCAAATTAAAAAATCCTACCAGATATTGGCTAGGTAAAGAAAGATATGAAGAAACAAAAAAGAAAATTAGTAAGAAACAAAAGGGTAAACCTCACCTTTGGGCTCAAGGTAAATTAAATGTTAAATGGAAAGGAAGTAGAAGTTGGTATTGTAGGGAGGCAAGGAAAATTTTATCAATTAAATTAAAAAGAAAAATAAAATCAACAGAAATCGTACATCATATAGATGGAAATTGGAAAAATAATAATCTAAAAAATTTATTTATTACAAATAGGTCAGAACATGTTAAAATACATCATAAACAAGGTGATTATTTATAAAAAGAGGTGATTTAAAATTCCTGATGTCTTTACGTTTATAGGTGTAGATAATGTCTCTCCTAAATTAGCTGATATAAAGTCCAGTTTAGCAGAGACAAGCAATGAGGTTGATAGGTTAGATAGTTCTACAAAAAAGCTTGATAGTAGTACAGATAAATTAACTAAAAGAATGACTACATTTAATTCTAGGACAATAGCAAATAGGATTGGCATTACAGCACTTGCTTTTGCAACAATACGTTATATTAGCCAGGCACAAAAGATGGCTTTAGAAAGTGAGAAGACACAGGAAAATTTAAGAAAAGAAATATTATTAATAGAGGAAAATAAAAAGAAATGGGATGAATTTAAAAATAGTATTGGGGAGACAATAATAAAGATAAGGGCAAGCAATATAGAGTTTGCAAAGGAAATTGAGTGGAGAAAGGAGGCTATGGTACTAATACAACAAGATATAAATTTAAGAAGGATGAGTATGGATGAAAGGGAGAAATATATACAGACAATAGTTAAGGAAAAGAAAACTGAAGAAGATTTGAGGATGGCAACATTATTAACAAATAAGGAGACAGAAGAAGCAACGAAAAAAACTGAGGAATTGGCAAAAGCTAGAGAGGCATTGGCTTTGACATATGAAAACATAACACTTGCTATACAAAGTGAAACTAGGGAAATGGTTATAATGAATGAGGTAGGTGAAACAATGAATGAGCAAATGAGGGAAGCATCTATGCTTAGTGCAGAATATACATTAAAGAAATTAGAGTTGCAAAAAGGATTAACAGCTGAAGAGATAAAGACAAAAGAAGTACAAAGTGCATTAAAAGCCTTAGATGAACAATACAATTCTTTAATAGCAACAACAAGTAAAATGCCACAAACAGGAACACAAACAGCAACAAGTAGAAGTGGTAAAAAGCATTTCTTTATTGGTGGTCAAGAGGTATCACAAGCAGAGGCAGCAGCAGCAATGAATACATACTCATCAAATTTAAAATCAAAAACAAGTTCACAAGTACCATGACAAAAGCTACAAAAATGGTAATATCTAAAGCTATTAAAATTTTAGAGGAGAAAAAAATTTGGGTAGAAAATAGAATAAATAGTCCTAATATTACATTAGAAGAGTATGTTATGTTAAAAAAATTTATGGAAGGATTAGATGAATTAATTAAATATTTAATTCCAAAATTGGAGATATAAAATGGCGTTGGCAAGCACAATAACTTTTGGAAGTGTAACCTTAGATGGAGGCACAGGTGGCAACTGGCTGACTACACATGATGCAATTAAAGTACCTGGAAGTTTAAAAACAAGATTTAATGAAAATGTAACAATAACAGAGATACCTGGCAGGGCTAAAGAGTGGCAGGTTACTATTAGTGGTATTTTGCAAGGTGCTAATATGGAGAGTAATGCTGATACATTGGAAGGATATGATAATGGCAGTATAAGGAGATTTACAGACGGTGACCATAATGGTGATTATGTTATTGTCCCTGGAACTTTTAATATTAATAGGTCAAATACAAATAAAACAGTAATCTCATATACAATGGTTATTCGGCAGTACACCCAGAGCTTACCTTAATGGCAAAAAAAGTTTATCAGCAGGCAATATTGAAATGGGCTTTAGGGCTTGGCTTAATTTTAGGTCTGCCTATCTTTGGATATTTTACTTATTCTAATCAAATTGGAGCTATTACTATACTTGAAAAAAACTGGACAGACTATTGTAATGCTATTTCTTGGGATAAAGGTATAGTTTGTGAGGTTAATATTAAGTTTAAAGCTAATGAAGATACTTATTGGTATCCAGTAAACTATGACCCTTATGGTAGAAATATTCCTTATACTTTTGACCCTAATGTAAAAGAATGGAAATTTGAAAGAAGGTGGGGAAATGGTTGGAAGTCTATACCTCTTGATAAACCATGCACAGGAAGTTGGTGTGGCAAAGGAACTGTCCCTGTTCTTTACTCTATTAAATGGAAAAAAGAACAAGTTTATGAAACAAGAATTACTGCTATTAAAAATAATCCTGAAGATAATATAATCTGGAGTTTTGGCAAGGATGACCCTATTTGGTTTGGCATCCTCATAGAAAAAATAGAAAGCTGTGATTATAAATATTCCACTAATGAAGTTAAAGATTATGGAATTTGTAAAGAGAGCTATGTTTATGAAAACAACATCACTAAAATCAATGAAACAAAAACAAAAGATATAAGATGCTTTACAGGAAGCCATACAGAAGAGATAAACAATACAATATGCAGGACTGTTGGATTGCAGATAAATGACAAAAAAATCCTCTGGGAAAGAGATGAATGGACTTGCGAGAGGGATTTATTTGAAATAACCTGCGATAGCCAAATTCAAGGCAATGGAGATGCTATTTGCAGTTCTGGAGAATCCTGCATGGTTTATGACATAAGAAGTTTATTTAATCCAGAAATTAATAATTTTGTCAAAACAAGCAATACGAGAGTGATTGAAATTGAATAAGGAAATCAAAGCAGGAGAAATCTATAATTTAAAACAGCTTAAAGGCTATGATTTTTTCAAGAAACTAAACGAAAGCTATAGGTTTGTTTACAGGA
>ERZ1292629.2445-Hain-H43-01um-R1-2445-length-15652-cov-5_pt1 | contig 15652 bp, 11 predicted proteins | sample MGYA00564399_ERZ1292629 | MGnify/ENA primary metagenome ERZ1292629 (study PRJEB36523, sample SAMEA6512636) | groundwater metagenome | collected 2019-01-08 | study: AquaDiva: Metagenomics assemblies of 32 groundwater samples
GCGGCGAGGGGGTTTATTAAATTCCAAGCGAGAGAAGCAATGGAAGAACAAATACCTAAAAGAATGGTGCTTTTTGTCACCAACAGATGCAATCTTAAATGCAAACATTGTTTCTATATCCCCCACACTTCACCCATCCAAGAAATGTCGTTGAGTCAAATCCAAAAAATCGCCCGCTCGGCCAAAAACAACCTTAAACAAGTAGTCTTTACGGGCGGGGAGCCTTTCTTAAGGGATGATTTTTCGGATATCGTTCTTTCTTTTGCGGAAAATGGCTGTAAAACGGCAAACATCATCACCAACGGAACCCTAACGGAAAAAGTGCGTTTATTTTTAGATAAAATGCTTGAAAAAACTAAGATCCAATTAGTCTTTATGATATCTTTTGACGGCCCTCCGGCTATTAATGATAGTATTCGAGGGGTACCGGGCGCCGCGGAAAAAACTTTGGAAACCTTAACCTTGCTTTCAAAATACTATCAGAAACACCCCTCGCGCTTTGGCAATGTTTTTGTCGCTACTTCAATCAATCGCTTGAATCTCGCTTATCTGCCCGAAACCATTAAACAAATAAGGCCCTTTAAAAATATCGGGCATTCATTCAACTTTACCCGTTCTGCCGATTTACATACTTTTGGCGTTGCTCAAGAGCGTCTTAGCGGTTTTAATGTAAATAAAGAGATCATCTTAAATGCCAACGAAATGAAAAATGTTTTAGAATACTTAGATAAAGAATTCTGGGGCAAAAGCGACGCTTCTTTGGTTTCTTTGATTAATCGCCAAACAATGATAGAAATTATCCGCATTTTAGAACAAAAAACAAGCAATTTTACTTGTTTGGCGGGGAAAACCGAACTGATAGTTTATCCCGAAGGAGATGTCGGAATCTGCGAAATGTTAAAGTCGGTTGGCAACCTCAAGGAAACTGACTATGACCTGATAAAATTCTACCAACGACACAAAGAAAAATTCCAAGCTAAGAAATTATGCCGCTGCACCCACGACTGCGCGATTCTCTCCTCAATCAGATTTTCTCCGGAATCATTAGTTGAAATAGTCAAAAGAAAAAGGTATAGTAAGCCATAATGGATAATCTTATTATTGAACCGCCGTCTGTCAGTAAATTCGGCTGCCAGAGAAATATGGGCGGATTTGGTGTTAATAAAATTGATTTTGCCTGGCCGCCTCTCGACCTAATGATGATTTCTGGGTGTTTGGAACACTATGGGTTCCCTGTCAGCATTTACGATTTTAACAACACCAAAATGACCTTTGAAAATGTTCGCCAGACCATTATCAAAGAGAAGCCAAAAATGATTGTTTTCTCCACTTCCACCCCGACTCTCTATAACGACCTCAAAATTGCTGATATTGCCAAAGAAATCTCCAAAGATATTCTCACTGTTGCCATTGGCACTCATATTATGGCCCTACCGGAAGAAACCCTAACCTATACTAAAAATTTAGATGTTACTGTTTATAATGAACCCGAGTTGGTAATATTAAATTTAGTTAAAAACAACTACAAACCGGCTAACGTTAAAGGGGTCTGTTATCGTGAAGGTGAGCAAATTAAAAAAAATCTGCCCCAACCAAATATTCAGAATCTGGAAGCCCTGGGATTTCCATCTCACGACAAAGTTCCTATCCAGATCTATCATGATTCGACCGTTAAGCGCCGGCCCTTAGCCCAGATCATGGGTAGCCGAGGCTGCCCGGGCCAATGCACCTTTTGCTGCGCGCCATTTTTTTGGGGTGAATACAGAATGCGCAGTATTCCCCACATCATCCAAGAATTAAAGTGGGTCCAGCAATTGGGCTACAAAGAAGTCTTCTGGAACGACACCAGGCTGACTGCCGACCCAAAACGGGCACACGAGCTTATGGATAAAATGATAGAAAATAAAATTGACCTGACGTGGTCAACCACCGACCACGTTACCTCGGCTATCAGCCGAGATCCGGAATTGCTTAAAAAAATGAAAAAAGCCGGCTGCCGCCAGCTGCGTTTGGGCTTGGAAAGCGCCAACCTTCAAATATTAAAAAACATTAAGAAAGGCATTACTCCGGACTTAGTTCGGCGTACCTGCGCCATGGTTAAGGAAGCTGGCATGGAAGTCATGCTTTTTACCCTGTTAGGTTTACCGGGAGAAACCAAAGAAACCATAAAAGAAACAGTTGAGTTTGTTAAATCTCTGAACGTTGATTATGTTACTATGGGTATAGCTCAGCCGCGTCCCGGAACGCCCTTTAATGATTATCTGGTTCAGAATGGTTACCTAAGAACGCGAGATTGGAGCCAATACGACCCAACAATGAAACCGGTCTATGATTACCCTAATTTATCAAGCGAAGAAATCTTCCAAGCACATTTTGCCGGTCTGCGCAGTTTTTATTTAAGACCGTCCTATATTATAAAACGCGCCCTGAAAATCCGCTCACTTGCCGATTTCCTCAAAAACTTCAATAGCTTTTTAGGATTTGCCGCCAGATACATATTGACTAACAAAAAATAAAAATTATGGAAAAATATCTTTTACTTCTAATAATGGCGCTCATTGGGACTTTTGGCCAAATTGTGCTCAAAACGGAGGTTAATCAATTGCTGCCCCTTTTGCCTAAAATTGATTCTTTGGGAAGCTTTCTCTCGGTTATTTTTATCCTTTTGAAAAACTTAAAAATATTATCGGTCATCTTTTTTTATGGTCTCAGTTTTTTCATCTGGTTTTTTGTCTTAACGAAATTTGAGCTTAGTTATGCTTTGCCGATAGTGGCGGCGGTGATTTATATCCTAGTTTTGTTTTTCTCCTGGTTGTTTTTAAAAGAGAGCTTAACCACTTTGCGAATTCTAGGGACGTTAACTATCATTATTGGCATAATCTTAATTAATATTAAAAAGGGTTAATGTCTAAAATTCTATTCATCAATCCGCCAAACGAATTTATAAGCCCGGTGTTGCCCCTAGGATTAGCTTCAATTGCCGCTTATCTGAAAAGTAAAGATAAAAATCTTGATATTCAAATATTAGATGCCTGGGTAGAGAGAATAAGCCTTAAGGAGCTTGAGGATAGGATTTCTCAAAGCAAAGCAGATATTATCGGAATTTATGTGGCTAGCCCGTGTTATGACAATAGCAAGCTAAGTATTGAGGCCTGCCGCCGAGCCCTACCCGATGCCATAATTGTCGCGGGGGGTCCTCATCCTTCGGCCGCACCAGCTGAAACATTAAAAGATATTCCCCAGCTGGACATCTGCTGTATCGGCGAAGGAGAAATTACCATGTATGAGCTTGTTCATGCTATTAAAAATAATTCTTCATTTTCAAATGTTGATGGTTTAGCTTTTAGAAGCGGCATCGGCGGAAAAATTATTTTCACTAAACCAAGAGAATTCATTAAAGATTTGGACAGCTTGCCCTTTCCGGCCCGAGAACTATTCCCTTTGGAAAAATATAAAGTTCAACCTCCTTTCGGCAAAAAAAATCCTTTCTTTATGATGATTACTTCAAGAGGCTGTCCCTACCAATGCGCTTTTTGTTCAAAAGATGTTTTTAAGAGTAGCTATCGAGCCAGAACTCCCAAAAATGTCTGCGACGAAATTGAATATCTGATTACTAAATACGGGGCTCAGGAAATCCAGCTTTATGACGATGATTTCACAATGGATATGAAAAGAGCGGAAGCAATTTGTGATGAAATTCTAAAAAGAAATATTAAGATCCGCTGGTTTTCTGGAACTCGAGTTGATTTGGTAAATGAAAAATTATTAAGAAAAATGAAAAAGGCCGGCTGTTGGCTTATCGGTTATGGGGTTGAGTCGGGCAATCAAAAAATTTTAGACTCAATCAATAAAGGAATTAGAGTTGAGCAGATAATTTCGGCCTTTAAAATGACCCGAAAGGTTGGCATTTTAACTTCTTGCTCTTTTATATATGGGCTACCGGGTGAAACAAAAGAGATACTAAAAGAGACCTTTGATTTGGCTAAAAAAATAAAACCGAATTTTCTCACTATCTCACCCTTGAGAGTTTATCCCGGCAGTCGTATTTTTAAATTAATACAAGGCGGGAATTATCTTGGCAAATTAAGAACTTTGAAGAAAAGCGAGAATCTGGTTTCTGCTTTTTTTAGCAGAGGAAATTATACTATCTTTGAAGATAATCTGACTTTCGAAGAAACAAAGAAAATAATCCAAAAATCCTTTCGAAAATTTTATTTCCGGCCCCAATATATCTTACAATCTTTAACGAGCATCCAATCATTTAGTGATTTTAAGTACTATTTAAGGGGAGGTTTTGAAGTGATCAAAATGACTTTTAAACAATAAAATGAAAAAAACTCTAATCATCAACCCACCCGGGGAAAAAGGATTTGATCGAAACGGCCGCTGGCCGGCTAAATCAATGGGCGGCACATTTATTGAACCCTTGTTTTTAGCTTACGCGGCGGCGGTCTTGGAAAAAGAAGGACTAGCGGTTCAACTGATAGATTGCCGGCCTTTTTATATTTCCCAGGAAGAACTTTTAAAAAAATTCGCTGAAAATGTCATTTTAGCTGTTCTTCAAACTTCTACCCCCTCCATTAATCTTGATTTAGACACAGCTAAAAAAATAAAAAATAAATTTCCCGACACTAAAATAGTCCTGGTTGGATCCCATTCTTCTGTCTTAAATAAAGAAATAATGGAGGATAATGAATATATTGATTTTATAGCCAGGGGAGAATACGATTACACCATCAGAGACCTGGCTAAAGCTTTAATTGCCGGAACGGAACTGGCCAGCGTTCTGGGAATCACCCTTAGAAAGGGCGAAGAAATTATCCGCAATCCCGACCGTCCTTATATCGAAAACTTGGACGAACTGCCCTTTCCGGCCCGCCACCTCCTGCCGATGGATACCTATTTTGACCCCATGTTTAAATCCAGGCGGACCTTCAGGTTAATGGGCAGCCGAGGCTGTCCCTATCAATGTACTTTTTGCCTTTGGCCCCAAACAATGTATGGCCGAAGAATCCGCTTCAGGGATCCCAAAAAAGTAGTTGATGAAATTGAATATTTTATCAATACTCAAGGAGCTAAGGGGTTTTATTTTGAAGATGATACTCTGACAACCAATCCCAAACATGTTATGGGAATTTGCGATGAAATTTTGCGGAGGAAAATAAAAAAACCGTGGTCATGTTTGGGCAGGGTTGATACGGTCACTGAAGAAATGCTTAAAAAAATGAAGGAGGCCGGCTGTTACATGATTCGCTATGGCCTAGAAAGCTCGTCGCAAGAAATTCTTGACCGAGTTAAAAAAGGCATAACCGTTAGCCAAATCATTAAGGCCTCTGCAATGACCAAGAAAGCCGGTATTAAGGTTTTTGCTTCTTATGTTGTAGGCTTGCCGGGCGAAACAAAAAAAACCTTAGAAGAAACTATTAAATTCGCCATTAAATTAGACCATCATGCCGCCCAGTTCGGCATGGCTGTGCCCTATCCCGGCACTGAATTCTACGAAGAAGCGGAAAAAAATGGCTGGTTGAAGACCAAGGATTGGCAATATTATAATTCAGCAGAAGATTCGGTCTTGGAATACCCGAATTTAAAAGCGGAGGAAATTGAACGAGCAGCTAAAGTAGCCCATCTAAAATTCTACTTCAGGCCCGGTTATATACTTAAAAGGCCGTTCAGGATTCAATCTCTGGCAGAATTCTATCAGTTAATGAGAGGAGCTATCACCTTAATCGCCCAGTTGTTTAAGGTCAAAAAATAAGCTAAACGATGCCATCTCTTAAAAGCAAAATCCTTTTAGTTAATCCGCCGGGTGAGTTCAAAACGCCGGTTCTGCCCTTAGGATTGGCCTCAATCGCTGCCTATCTTAAAGATAAGGACAAAAACATTGAGATAGCGGTTATAGATGCCTGGGCAGAAGATTTAGGGTTTGAAGAGTTAAAAAACAGGGTTTCCCAAACCCGGGCTGATATTATCGGCATCTATATGATTAGTCCTCTCTATGATAAGGGGAAAAAGACTATTGAGGTATGTAGAAAAACTCTACCCAATTCCTTGATTATTGCCGGTGGTCCCCATCCTTCGGCTTTACCCCAAGAAACTCTAAAAGACATCCCCCAATTGGATATTTGCGCCATTGGCGAAGGCGAAGTAACTATGTATGAATTGGTTAGGGCGGTTGAAAAAAAATCTCTTCTTTCAGAAATTGATGGCATAGCTTTCAGAAAAGATAATGAAATTATAATCACCAAACCCAGGGCGCTTATAAAAAAGCTGGACGATTTGCCCTTTCCAGCCCGGGAACTGTTCCCTCTGGAAAAATATAAAATTCATCCTCCTTACGGTAGGAAAAATCCTTCCTTTACCATACTTAACTCCCGAGGTTGCCCCTTTCAATGCGCCTATTGCTCAAAAGGGGTTTATCAAGACGCTTATCGAGCTCGCTCCCCCGAAAAAGTTTGCGATGAGATTGAGGGACTAATAAAAAAATATGGAGCTAAAGAAATTCAGTTCTACGACGACGATTTTACCCTGGACATGCGAAGAGCTGAAAAAATCTGCGACGAAATTTTAAGAAGAGGGATTAAAATCTACTGGTCTTGCATAACCCGGGTTGATTTAGTCAACGAAAACTTATTAAAGAAAATGAAAAAGGCAGGCTGCTGGCTCATCGCCTATGGAGTGGAGTCTGGCAACCAAAAGATTTTAGACGCTATTAATAAAGGATTTACTGTTAAGCAGATTATTTCGGCTTTTGAAGCAACGAAACGAATTGGCCTTACCACTGTTTGTTATTTTATGATTGGCCTGCCCGGCGACACAAAGGAGACTATTCGGGATACGCTTGATTTGGTTAAAAAAATAAGGCCTGATTTTATCAGCTGTTCCATTTTGATAGCTTATCCTGGCAGCCGTCTTTTCAAATTAATTCAACAAGGAAAATATCAGGGCAAATTAAGAATTTTAACCAAAAGGGAAAACCTTGCCGGCAGTTATTTCGGCAAAGGAAACTACACTGTCTTTGAAGATAATTTAACTTTTGAGGAGTTGAGAAGGATAGCTCAAAAAACCAACCGAGAATTTTACCTCCGGCCCGGGTATATTTTTCAAACATTAAAAAACATCCGCTCCTTCTCTAATTTGCGCCACTATTTAAGAGGCGGCCTTGAAATGGTAAAATCACTTATTGGATAAAAAAATGAAGAATATTGATCGCAAAAAAATTTTACTGGTTAATCCATCGGGTGAATTTAAAACGCCAATTTTACCTTTAGGTTTGGCTTCAATCGCTGCTTATCTCAAAGATAAACACAAAGACGTTGAGATAGCGGTCATAGATGCTTGGGCAGAAAACTTAGGATTTGAAGAACTGAAAAAAGGGGTTTTCCAAGCCCAAGCTGATATTGTAGGTATTTATATGCTCAGCCCGCGGTATGATGACGCAAAAGCTACTATTGAGGCGTGTAGAAAAGCTCTGCCTAATTCCCTGATTATTGCTGGCGGCCCCCATCCCTCAGCCTTACCTATTGAATCCTTGAAAAATATCCCCCAGTTGGATATTTGTGTTATCGGCGAAGGGGAAATAACCATGTCCGAGTTGGTAAAAGGCTATCCCCTGTCAGCGATTGACGGAATAGCCTACCGAGAGAATCAAGAAATCAAAATAACCAAACCAAGAGAATCCATCAAAGATTTAGACGCTCTACCTCTGCCTGCCCGGGAATTATTCCCTTTAAAAAAATACCGGACCCATCCCCCTTACGGCAGAAAAAACCCTTATTTTAATGTAATTACTTCCCGAGGCTGCCCATACCAATGCGCTTTTTGTTCAAAAGATGTTTTTAAACTAACCTATCGGGCCCGCTCTCCACAGAAAGTCTGCGATGAAATTGAAGAATTAATTAAAAAATACGGGGCTAAAGAAATCCAGTTTTACGACGATGACTTCACTTTAAATATGCAGAGGGCCGGAGAAATCTGCGACGAGATTATAAAACGAGGCATAAAAATTATTTGGTCTTGTATCACCCGAGTTGACTTAGTCAATGAAGATTTATTAAGAAAAATGAGGCAGGCGGGCTGTTGGCTTATTCTTTATGGAGTCGAATCTGGCGACCAAAAAATTTTAGACGCTGTTAAAAAAGGATATACCATAGAGCAAGTGATATCGGCTTTCGAAATGACTAGAAAAGTCGGCATAAAAACCTCAGCTCATTTTATGGTTGGCTTTCCTGATGAAACACAAAAAACCATCCAAGATACCGTTAATCTAATTAAAAAAATAAAACCGGATTTCATTGGTGGTGGGGTATTGATAGTTTACCCCGGCAGCAGTTTATTCAAATTAGTTCAAGCTGGAAAATATCCAGGTAAATTAAGAACTTTAAATGAAGGGGAAGATCTAACTGGTATCCGCATTACTAGTACCCATATCAAGGGAAAGTATACTGTTTTTGAAGATAATTTAACCTTCGAGCAATTAAGAACGGCTGTCCAAAAAACCAATCGAGAATTTTACCTCCGACCTCAATACATTCTCCAATCTTTAAAAAACATCCGTTCATTTTCTGATTTAGGCTACTATCTAAAAGGCGGCCTTGCGATAATAAAGTCAGTTACGGGATAAAATATGTTCTTCCTCTGATTAAAAGAGAGCCAGCCAATCCCGTAACTAATACAGTACCAGTCAAAAATAATCTAGTTAATATCGCTCCGCTTGTAATTGACACAAAAGGATAACCCAATAAACCTAAAGTAGAAACCATACTTACCTCACTTATCCCCACCCCTCCCGGAATAAAGGTAACAAAAATTACCGCTGCCGCTATGATTTGAGCAACAGCGACATGCGTGAAGGAGACGGAAAAAACCGAACTGAATACTAAATAATGGGCTGAAATTTCAAGAAACCAGGCCACTATTGTTAAGGGTATAATAAACTGATATGCTTTTTTATTTTTAAATAAGGATAAAGTATTGTAAAAAACATCTAATTCTTTTTCAATGAATTTCAACCTAAACAATCTGGCCATTTTCAAGGTAATCCTCTTTGAAATAAGTAAAATAATTAAAATGGCTAATAACAAAAAAAGGGCGATGAATACCCCTCGAAAAACAGATAAAATCAAGTTATTTTGGATTCCTGAATTCAGTATATAAAAAATAGCTGAAACCAGAATTATAATAAATATCATCAACTCAAAAAATCTGTCTAAAATGACAATAGAAAATCCCTGGCCAACAGGGATTTTTAAATATTTTTTAAATAGAAAAGGAGTGACTGCCTCCCCGGATTTAAAAGGAGTCAAATTCCCCATCAAAGAATTTACTAAATAAAATGGAACAAACTGCCGGTAGTTTATTTTATTCTCGATAATTCTGGTTAATAAAAACCACTTAAGAGAACGAGTAAGAATTACCAGCAAATAAACTAAAATGCCCAAAAAAATAAGGTGCGGTTTTGCTCCTGAAATAACCCTAATAATTTCAGGAAAACCAACTCGGTAAATTAAAGCAATCAAAAGTGAAAAACCAACTAAAAACAAAAGTAATTTAACCACTCGGTTTGTTTTCATTTCAAATACCTAATAAATTTTAAGATATTCAATAATTGGTCAAAAGACCTTATATCCAAAAGAGTCCGCAGCCAAAGAGACGGTCTTAGATAAAATCGGCGATAAATATATTTGTGGGCTCGGGCTAATTCTTCAGAACTTAGATTTTCGGTTCTAATAACCGGCAACTCGTCAACGCAATAAGCATCGTACCCGGAAAAAGAGTATTCTTTTTCAAGTAATCCTTTATTTTTGACCTCCTCATAAAGCTTGGTGCCGGGCAGGGGCGTCAGCATATCAAACTGAGTCCGGTGAACATTTATCTTCTTGGCCATGGCTAACGTTTGTTTGATTGTCTGCCAGCTTTCATTGGGGAACCCAATCATAAAAGAAGCGGCGACTTTAATGCCGTATTTTTTGCAAAACCTGACAGCATCCATCTCCTTGGCTAAAGTAGTTCCCTTATTGGCATCTTCCAAAATGCCTTGAGAACCGCATTCAATGCCAAACATAATGCTCCAGCAGCCCGCCTGCTTCATAATTTTAACCATCTCTTCGTCAAGGGTGTCTACTCTGCCATTACAGCTCCATTCTAACTTCAGGCCCTCGTCGATAATCAACCGACAAAGATCTTTAACCCTCTGCCTGTCAACGGTGAATGTTTCATCAAAAAAGTAAATGCTTTTCACCCCAAGGTTTAACAAATATTTTATCTCTTCAATGATTTTTTGAGGACTTTTAAATCTCCATTTTTGACCGTAACTTCTTTCAACGGTTGCTCCTCCAATGGGACAAAAATGGCAGCGATTGGGACAGCCAACGCTGGAAATCAAAGAGGCAAATGGTTTTTTTCTGGAAAAACTTACCGAAGAATATTTATTGAGAGGCAGTAAATCATAAGCCGGCAGAGGATGGTTTTCCAGCTCTGATACCCCCTCGAAACCAAGCAACTTTGGGATGGTTAACAACGGCTCAACGCCAACCAAATGATCTATTTCCGGAAAAGTCTGCCTAATTTTATCCGGCATCACCGGCACAGTATGGGAATCCAATAAAATCGTTATTATTTTTTTATCAATTCTTTTGGCAATTTTAGCAACTCGGGCATCGGCGCTAAAAGAAGGCAATGAAGCAGTAAAAACAATTGCCTCCGGTTTAAAACTTTTTATCTCTTTTTCAATATCTTTAAAGCTTTGGTTAAGAGCGTTAGCGTCTAAAATTTTTACTGCGGCGTAATTTCTTAAAACCCCGGCCAAATAAGTCAGCTCAATCGGCGGGAAAACCGAAACAAGGGTTACGCCAACACAGCGCATTTCCCTGATCATTGAATGACCATTAAATCTTGGCGGATTGATGAGTAATATTTTCATAATCACATAGATATTATGGCCAGAGCGCCCCTGAAGTATCTCTTTAAGTCTTCGAAACTGCGGATGGAAAGTAATCTCGGCACAATATAACCCCAGCGAAGATAATACTTCCTGTAGGCATATTTCTTGACTCTCTTTAATTCGTCGATGTTTCGATAGCCCTCGGGCAAAAAAGTGGCAAAGTAGCCCGTCAGTTTGTCGTACGATTCATCGACAATTTTACCCCACTTACCCTCTTTAATCTGCTTATACAAAGCGGTTTCCGGATACGGCGTTAAGATGTTGAATTTCACGTAATCCGGATTCAATCGGCAAAGGATTGCCAACATTTTTTTAACTTTGGCCGGGGTTTCTTTGGGCAAGCCCAAAATAAAATTAGCCCTGATTTCAATCCCCGCCTCTCTCGTCCATTCAAGCGCGTTTATTATCTGCGGTACGGTTGTTTTTTTATTGATAACTTCCAGAATTTCCTGGTCCAAGCTTTCGATGCCGAAGAAAATGCACCAGCACCCTCCCGCTTTCATTTTTTTGAGGGTTTGCTGGTCGATGGTATCCACCCGACATTCGCAGGACCAGGTTAAATCTAATTTTTCCCTGACCACGCTATCGCAAAATTCATTAATCCACTCCTTGTTCAGCCCCCAAACATCATCCCAAAAATTTATTTCTTTGATACTGTAATCTTTGATCAGCTGCTTTATCTCGGCAATCACGTTCGGCACAGACCGCATTCGGTAGCGCCTGGTCCAAAGCGTCTCAACATCGCAGAAAGTGCAATTAAAAGGACAGCCCCGGCTCATCATCATGGTCGTCATCGGCAGACGTTTGTACTGATTAGGCGAGGGCTGGTACTTATCCATGGGAACCAGAGTTCTCGCCGGAAAAGCTATTGAATCGAGATCTTGGATCAATTCTCTCCTCGGATTTATAATCGCTTCGCCATTTTTTTTAAAACCAAGACCCCTAACGTCGTCTAATTTAAGCTCCGGATATCGGTTATTCAAAATGCCCATTAATTCGACAATGGTTCTTTCCCCCTCGCCGATCACGGCGTAATCGACGCAAGCGTTGCTTAAAACCTCAGGGGGTCTCGTGGTGACATGCGGACCGCCAAAAATAACGGGTATATTGAAGCTATTTTTTATTTCTTTGGCTAATTCAACGGCCCGGTGATAATTTGAGGTATTGCAGTATATTCCCGCGATGTCGGGCTGCGACACTTTTTTGATGTCCCATTTTTCAATTTGGGTATCAAAAATTTTGACTTTATAGCCCGCCTTTTCCAGTTCTGCCCCCAGATATAATAAACCGAGCGGCGGCAGAGATGAACCAATTTTTTCTATGCCTCGGCCGTAGCGCTCAGCCATAGAAAAAGGAGGCATAATCAACAGGATATTTTTCATGCTCTTTCTATTTTTTATAAATTGCGAAGTCGCCGATTTCCGCAACCTTTTCTAAAAACGGATACTGATCCAGCTGCCACCGAGGATTTTGTTTTTTATCCCACACCAAATAGCTCACTTGGTATTGGTCCAACATTCCCTTAAAAAAGTCGCTCGTGGACAGAGAAAAAGAATCCTGGCCCTTCTGAATTATTCCCAAAAGCAGCTCATCGGGCATCTCTCTGTCGCCGCGAAAATTCATACCGTAAACCAGGTGTGATATTTCTACTCTATCTTTGAAAAAAACTTCGATTATTTTATCTTGAGTCAAGCCGTCTAACCGGTAATATAAAAAGATGGTATTTTGCAGGCGAGCAGTGGTTGCGGCCAAAGTCATTCTGGCAACCCCGTGATAAAAAACATTTAAGGGGGTATAAATAACAACCAAATGAGATGTTTCCTCATTGGCGAAGACAACTTCCTCTTTTGGCGCATTTTGTGAAAGCCACTCCATCACCGGACCGTATCTCTGCAAACCGATGATTCTGTCTTTGTTTTTAGTATAAGAGTTATTTTGAATCCACAAGCCCATCAGAATGCTGATGATAATAATAAGGATGGCTGATGTTTTTTTGAATATCGGCCAGTTTAATTTGGAAATCCAAAAGAAGAATATCAGCAGTGAAAAAATAATAGCTAGAGGCAAATTAAAATACCAATGATAATGATCGGTCATCAGGATTTTCCCGGTAATGAATTGCTGATTTAAAACAATAAGGGGAGCTACAACCAGGGCTAAACCAAAATAATATTGTTCTTTTTTCTTTCGCGAAAAGAATAATAAAAAAACGACCAAAAGAAGAGGCACCGCAAGTCCCAAGATGAACCCTCTATTTTCAACAATAAATCTCTGGCTGACCTCGGCATAATTCGGGTGCAAAGTGGCCCGATAGAGATTAAAAAGATAAGGCAAGGCGATCAGCGATGCCCCAAAAAGCACCAAACCGATTCTTTTTGCGTCATGCCATTTTTTTCGAAGAAGAAAAATGAGGATCAACACTCCCAAAAAAGCATACAAAAAAGTCCAAGTATAAAAATAATCGTAAAAAGAAAGGCCGAGCGTTAAAGCGCTTAAAACTCCCCAACGCCATTGTTTTTTTTCTAAGAACAGCCAAAAACAAACCAAAAAACCGAAGAAAAAGAGGTGGGTCATCAGCGGGTTAACGGGCCGGGTGTAATTTAGATAAGTGGAACTCGGAGATTCCCCCTGCAATATTTGAAAAATAGCCCTCCGGGCAAAAAGAGAATTGCCCAGCATTAGAAAAGAAGACGTGGCCAAAGCAACTAATTTTTCTTTGGTAAAAAGAAGAACGAACCCGTAAATTAAAAGAGAGACAAGGAAAGAAAACAAAAACCGGGAAAGCAATATGGCGTTGTTGATATCTAAAGAAAAAATCCTCCCCAAAGAAACGATGATATTTGAACCCAAGGGCTGATAAAGATAGGGGTCGGATTTACCCTCCTTCAGATAGGGATTGTTAAGCAGCGGATAGCCGTCGTAAACCTCCCGGACTCGCGACAACCAAGGTTCTTCGTCCTCCATGCCGAGAAGCTCAACCCCTTGATAAGAGGTCTGGTTGTCATAACGCAAATAAAGCTGAGGGAAAGCTATGAGAACCCCGGCGATCAGAGCTAATAAAATGGCCCACTGATGATTTTTAAGATTTAGGATTGTCATCAGCATCAAAATTAATTTTTTCCTTAATCGTATAGGGTGATTTCCCCCGGGGTTCATAATAAATTCTGATGAGAATCTCGGCCAAAAGACCCATGAGAATAAACTGAACGCCGATGATGATTAAAAATACGGTCAGCAGCGGCAACTGGGTGGTGCTCAGCGATATTCCAAAAACAAACTTTAGCATCAGGGTGGCTATTCCCGACAAAAACCCCAAAAATAAAAGAATTAAGCCAGCCCGGCCGAAAAAATGCATGGGCTTGGTTAAATAAGCCATCAAAAACTTAACGGTTAAAAGATCTAAAATCACCCTAAAAATCCGGGAAATGCCGTATTTGGCCTGGCCGCATTTTCTAGGTCGGTGATTAACCACTATCTCGCCAATTTTCGCTCCGTACCAGGCGGCATAAGCCGGCATAAAACGGTGCATCTCGCCATAAAAACGGATGTCTTTCACCAATTCCCTTTTATAGGCCTTCATAGTACAGCCGTAATCGTGCAATTTTACCTTAGTGATAAAGGAGATGATAAAATTAGCGACTTGGGAAGGAAAACGCCGGCTGAAAGCATCTTTTCTTTCTTTCCGCCAGCCGGAAACAACGTCAAATCCCTGGTTGATCTTTTCTAAAAATTTAGGGATATCAGCCGGATCGTTTTGCAAATCAGCGTCCAGGGGGATCAGAATCTCGCCTCGGGCAAAATCAATGCCGGCCGAAATCGCGGCTGTCTGACCGCAATTTCTCCGAAAATTAATCACCCTAAAACCGCGGTCATCCTGGCTGATCCTTTTCAGTATTTCAAAACTCTTATCTTCCGAACCGTCATTAACCGCAATAATCTCGTAATTTTGAGAGGCAAAATCAATACCGGCTAAAGCCGCCTTAATTTCCCGGTAAAGCTCTTCAATACTCCCCTCCTCGTTATATATTGGAAGAATAACCGATAATTTCATATGGTTATCATAGTTTATTTTTTCATTAAAAACAAGACGGCCGCGGGAACGGTCACGATCAAAATATTACAGAAGAGAGCCAGCAGAGAAACGGCTACGGCCAAAGAAGCGGAAATATTCAAAAGCGCAAAAAAATAAATAAAGGCGGCCTCTCTGGTGCCCAATCCAAACATGCTCACCGGGACGGCCATCACCAGCCAAACGATGGCCACAATCAAAAAAAGATACCAGAAAGGAACGGTAAGCCCCAGAGACAAAACAATAAAATAGTGGAAAACGGCTCCGCCAAAAAGATAATATAAAAACGCCAGCGCCGATGTTTGGACAAACACCTTCGGTTTTAAATTAACGAATCCTTTATAAAACTCGGTTAAAAAATAATCGGCTTTTTCTTTCAAAAAATCGGGTATGAAGAATCTAATTAAAGTATTAAGGGATCTCCGAATCCTTTTTTTTCTTGCCAAAAAATAGGCGATCGCTGCCAAACAGATGAAGATTAAAACAGGCAGTTGCCAACCCAAAACCCAAAAACCCAAAAGGCCGACCACCGTTACCACTAAAATGTCCGAAATTCTATCAATAAAAGCAATATAAAAGGCCTGGCCGCCGGTAACCCCGCTCTCTTTGACCAGGTATCTCGCCCTCCAAAACTCTCCCAA
>ERZ1292629.1874-Hain-H43-01um-R1-1874-length-19218-cov-10_pt1 | contig 15651 bp, 18 predicted proteins | sample MGYA00564399_ERZ1292629 | MGnify/ENA primary metagenome ERZ1292629 (study PRJEB36523, sample SAMEA6512636) | groundwater metagenome | collected 2019-01-08 | study: AquaDiva: Metagenomics assemblies of 32 groundwater samples
TCAAGAATATCAACTACCTGTTGTCTCTGCTCGCTTTTGCCCAATCCTTTCCAGTCAAGAAGAACAAAATCAATATCTTCATGGGTTTTTTTTATTGCTTCAAGAATCATCTCTCTCGTTATAGGCATGTTGTATTCTGAAATTACATGAGAAATTGCAACATTTGATTTTAACTGAAGCTGATTAAAACTTGGACAATAATGAGGACCCCCAATTCCAACTGCTATTTCCCTGTATTTATTTTCCTTAAATTCTTCAATTGTTTCTTGAATGGTTTTAGCCAATATAAAACCCACACGCCTGTTGCTCCATTCTACTTCACTAGAGCCAATTTCTATAAAAACACAGGGCTTGTTTATTAAAGGGCCGTGATGAGTGCATTCAAGAGTCACTTTATAATCTTCAAGATTAAATTTTACAGCCTGCTCGTTTAATTTTTCATAAAGCGCTTTGTTAAAGAGAGCTGAAGAAGGGCAGACTTTTCCTGGAATTCCTCCATAATCTGCATTTCTAAAATTTCCTGGAGAATGAATTGAAAGGCTTTTCTCTTTTTTTTCTGATTTATGCTTTGAGGCAAATATTATGAAGTCATATTGGTTTATCTTTTCGATGCTGATGTTTTCTGTAAAGATAATTTCCTCTTCTACAAAATAAAAATCAAAACTGGATTTTTGAGCCCAAGATGAAAGAACAGGATTTTGCTTGAATTGCGCGAGATGCGTGCAGATATTCATTCCTGCCTTGTCTTTTTTGCTTGCAACTATTAGGTACTTTTGAAACATATAATTAACATCAATAATTTATTTAAATGGTTTTTGTTGATGAAACATATGGATTCAACAAAAACAGCAGAAAAAGAGAATGTTATTGATAAGATATATATTTTAATAAAGAAAGGAGAAGAAAAGAGAGAAGATCAAAGGGGAGAAGCAATTAATCTTCTTGGAGAAGCTTGGTCTTTATATGAAAACTTGCTTCAACAAAGAGGAAAATTATACATTAATAAAAACTGCCCAGATATTCACGCTAAACTAAAGGGATTAGTAAATAAATTAATAGAATATAATAGTTAAAGAATTATTTTAGTATATAAAAATTATTAAATAGAGTTAATATAAGATTATTATGGCAGGGGTTTTAATATATAAAAGTGCACTAAATCAGCATTATAGTTTTTTATCTGTTTCTGACGATTCATATGAGGCTGAAAGAGAAGATATTCCTAATAGAGGGGATAAAATTCTCTGGGAAAAAGGAAATGTAACTCCTGAACAAATACAAAATGCCAGAGAAACAAAAAATACTTTGGTAGCGAGATTGAATGCAGGGATAAAAGTTGATTTAGAAAAAGAGTTAGAGAGTTTCTTTGAATAAAAATATTATATTATCTCTTTATTTCCTTTCCTTCTTTTATAATTGTTGATGGATTTCCATTTAATTCACCTTCATCTATAATAACATCCACTTTATTCAAAATCTCTTTTGGGATTTCTTTAATATTCTTTGCAAATGGCTCCCCAGACAAATTAACAGAAGTTGTTACAAAAGGTACTCCTGCTTCTTTTACTTTTTGCAAGAAATCACAAGCGGGAATTCTCACTCCAATAAATTCTGTGTTTGATATGTGGCTAAGAAAAGAAATTTCTTTCTTCTTCAATATAATTGTATACGGCCCAGGCAAATATTTGTCTAAATCCACATCAATAATACAATTTTTTCTTATCCAGTTAAAATCAGGGGCAATAACTGACAGGGGTTTATCCTTGTCTCTTTCTTTTATTTGTTTTATTTTTTCAACAGCATCTTTATCTTCTGCATTGCATCCTATTCCATAAATTGTATCTGTTGGGTAAATGAATATTTTTCCTTCTAAAATCTGTCTTACTAATTTATCCATAAGGGATTTAAACCTTCTTTAGTTAAATATTTTATGCAAGAAACATTAAAGATATTAATTGGGGTTGCCATTCTTCTTCTTGGAATTCCAATTGGGGATATTCTGGCTAAAAACACTCGCGAAGAACTAAAAAGCGGGAGAAAATGGTTTGTTCTTCTAATTTCCATAAGTCTAATAGGTGCAGTACTTTCCCTTATATTTAATGAGGATTCTCTTTTATTCACTTTTCTTTTCATTGCAATTGTGACTTCGAGAAGTTTGGGAAAGAAAAGATAATAATTCTAAATAAAGTGTATTTAGACTAAAGAAAGCCTTTAAGAACGGTAAAAATCATAAAATATCATGAACAAAGAACTTGAAAATATATTTAAACAAATTGCTACGGATTTACATAATAAACCTGGGAAAAATGAATTAATCTCTCTTACTGGATGGGGTGGCGGGGAGAAGAAAGAGGAACTTGCTGTTACAATTAATGAAACAGAGAAGAAAGCTGAATTTCATGGAGAATACAGACAAAAAGCCCGCTCAATAAAAGAACTTAAGCCATTATTAGATTATCTCAATAGCAATAGTTATGAAACTAATTTAGAGTAATTATAAAAATACCCTTTCCTTTTTCTTTTCATGACAAAAATAAGCATTGGACCATCTGGACTGGGTCCTGTGAACACTGCAGAAGAAGTTCTTGAAGAATATTCAAAAAAAGAATTTGGAAATTGTGAAATTGCATTTACTTATCAGGTTTATATAAACAAAGAGCAGGCTGAAAAAATAGGCAAAATAGCAAAAGAAAATAAAATTGAACTGAGCATTCATGCTCCATACTATGTTAATTTAAATTCTGAAGAAAAGGCAAAAGTTCATGCAAGCATACAGAGAATTCTCAAATGCTGTGAAATAGGGCATTATTTGGGTGCAAAAAATATTGTTTTTCATTCTGGCTATTATGGAAAATCAAAAGATAAAGAAAAAACTTTTCAAAATATAAAAAAGAGAATTATAGAAATGCTTGAAATTATAAAAGAAAAGAAATGGAATGTAAAATTGTGCCCTGAGACAATGGGAAAAATAAATGTTTTTGGAAGTGTTGAAGAAATCTCAAGATTAGCAAAAGAAACAGGATGTTGTTTCTGCATTGATTTTGCACACATTCTTGCAAGAGATAAGAAAGTTGATTATGAAAAAATAAAAAAATTATTTCCTCAGAAAGAATGGCACTGCCATTTTTCAGGAATTGAATATGGTGAGAAGGGTGAAAGAAATCATATTAATTTAAAGAAAGAGCAATGGAAAGGGCTTTTTGAGAACTTGCCTAAAGACAAAGAGATAACAATAGTTTGTGAGAGTCCTGACAGGATTGGGGATTGTAGTGAAGGGCTGGAAGTTTTGGGAAAAAGTTAATTCTTAATTGCCTCTAACAGTCTTTAATATTATAATGATGTAAGGTTAATTAATAGCCGAACAAGATTTGGTTTTACTTGATAATTAATCCTCTCAGGGGCGAGTTGGGGGGAACACTAAACAATCTCAATCAGAGTTAACAAATACATCATCAATATTCCCAAAAGAATTCCTATAAGATTCTTTAATGAAAATCCTTTTTCCTGATTCTTATGAATTTCAGGAATTAAATCAGAACTTGCAATATACAAAAATCCTCCAGCTGCTATGGGAATTATTATTGATACAAAAGCCTGAGAATTGCTGCTAAATAAAATTCCTATAATCGCTCCAACAAGAGCCATTAATGCTGAAAGAAAATTAAAGAAAAGCGCTTTCTTCTTTGAATATCCAGCATATAACAAAACTCCAAAGTCTCCTATCTCCTGAGGAATTTCGTGAATTATAACTGCCAGAGTTGTTGCAATTCCAAGAGGAACATTTACAAAATAAGCTGCGGCAATAACCAATCCATCAATAAGATTATGAATTCCATCTCCTATCATATTCATTGCCCCAAGATGATGGGGGTGGTCTTTTGAAGTAGGAATATGACAATGTCTCCAGTGAATAAAGTTCTCAATTATAAAAAAAATTAAAATTCCTGTAAGAATAAGGAATGAGACTTTCAGACTAAACCCTCCATTTCCAAAAGATTCTGGGATTAAATGCAAAAATGCTCCTCCTAAAAGGGAACCGACAGATAAGGAAACAAGGAACATAAGAAATTTATCAAGACTATTTTTCTTTAGGAAAATAAATAGAATACCCATAAATGATATAAGAGAAACCAACAAAACGCTCAGGAGGATGTAAGATATTGGGTCCATTTAATTAAAAGAAAGCTATGGTTTTTAATATTAATTATTTTAGTAAAAATTGTATTACTGGATAAAAATAATTATCCTGGTAAAATCATATAGTTATCAGTTATTCTAAATTGGGTTACATAATAACAAGATTAAGTTGAGTAGAACATTATTTGATTTTACCTGATAATTAAACTTCTTCAAGGGTGGAGAAATAAAACATTAAGTTATCATAGTAAAATCATATCATTTATCAGCCCATCAGTGTTAAGTTCAGGATAATTATATTCTCTTCATCAATAACAATATAAACCTTATTTTTATAATTAAAATATGTTATATTTAATAGGATTGGGGCTAAACGAGAGAAGCATTTCAAAAGAAGCATTGGAAATAATACCAAGATGCAAAAGGGTTTATTTAGATAATTACACTGTTGATTTTCCATATACAGAACAGGCATTGGTAGACGAAATTGGAAAGAAAGTAATAGCTATTGGCAGAGAAAAAATTGAAGATTTAAGTATTATTGATGAAGCTAAAAAGATGGATGTTGCTCTTCTTATTTATGGCTCTCCCCTTACAGCAACTACTCATATAACTTTAATTCAGGAAGCTTTGGCTTCAGGAGTTAAATATAGAGTGATAAATAATGCATCTGTGATAGATGCTGTTGCTGAAACTGGTTTGCAATTATATAAATTTGGAAAAATAACTTCTATGCCTTATTGGAAAAAATCATACGAACCAGATAGTTTCATGGAAATTGTAAAAGAAAACCAGTCAATAAAAGCACACTCTCTAATACTGATAGACATAAATATGAATATAAATAAAACAATTGGGCAATTAGAAAAATCAGCAAAAAACCATGATGTTAAATTAGGAAAATTGATTGTTTGCCAGTCTCTCGGAACAAAAAGACAGAAAATTCTTTACAGAGATATAAATGAAATTAGAGAATTTTCAGGTGTTCAGAAACCCTATTGCATTATAATCCCTGGAGAATTGCACTTTTTGGAAAAGGAATTTTTGAAGAATTTTGAATAACTTTTAAAAATACATCTTCCCATGCAATAGAATGGATAAGAAAAATACATTAGGATTTGTTTTTGTTTTTATCTCAATGCTTCTTTCATTAGTAAACACCTTTTCTGTTAAAATTACTGGTGCAGTTATTGGAATTGATATTAAAAGTTCTTTTTTGATAATCTTAACCATTGCTTTCTTCTTAGTTGGATTTATATTTTTAAGCAGAATTGGAAAGGGATTAGTGGCTCTTGTTCTGACTGGCACAACAATAGCGGGAATATCTCATAAAATTCACTCAGACAGAGAAAAACAATATATTACAGATATAAAAATTACTGCTCCTTATTGGACAAATCAGGGAAAATTCCAGAGAACTTACAGATGGGACTCTATTTTAGATGAAGTTGAGGAAAAATATAAACTGCCTAAAGGGTTATTGAAAGGGCTTGCAATGAGAGAAAGTTATGGAGATCCATTAAGATTAAATTCAGGGAAAGATGGGGGCGCTGGATTATTTATGTTTCAACCAAGAATTGCAAGACACTATGGATTAAAAGTTCATGGCAAATCAAATAATTCTAGTAAAGATATAGAACATGGAAAAGAATTAAAGAATTTAATTAAAAAATACAAAAACAATTATGAAAAACTTGCCAAAATTGATGAAAGATTTGATATTGAGAAATCTGCTGAAGCAGCTGCAAAATATCTAAAAGAAGATTATAGTAAATATGGTTCTTGGGACAAAACATTATCCGCGTACAATCAGGGAACTCCTGCTCCAAATTCTAAAGATACAGAACATGTTAAAGCAGTAAGAGAATATCAAAAGTATTATAATAAAAGAGATAAACACTAAAATGATATATTTCCAAAATATTAAAAACTAGTTTTCCTATCCATTTCAAAGAAAATGTACGATTTTAAAAAAATAGAAAAAATTGCAAGAGAAAAATGGAAAAAACAGAAAAAAGAAATAGATAAAGCAGTACAAGATGATCCTAAAAAACCTCTATTTAGTTTTCTCGAAGGCCCCCCAACTGCAAATGCCCCCCCTGGATTGCATCATTTAGAATCAAGAACTTTCAAAGATATAATATGCAAATTCAAATATATGAATGGATTTTCTGTCCCAAGGAAGGGAGGATGGGATTGTCATGGATTGCCAGTAGAAGTTCAGGTTGAAAAAAAGCTTAATCTGGCAAATAAAAAAGAAGTTGAAAAATATGGTGTTGAAAAATTCATAAAGCAATGCAGGGGGGATGTTTTTTCAAATATAAAAGAATGGAATGAATCAACAGAGGAACTCAATTATTGGATTGATTTAAAAAATCCTTATGTTACTCTTGAAAACAATTATATAGAAAGTGTTTGGTGGAGTCTCAAAGAACTTTACAAAAAGAAATTATTATATGAAGGATATAAAGTTGTTCCCTTTTGCACTCGTTGCGGAACACCTTTATCAAGTCATGAAGTTGCGCAGGGATATAAAGAAATCCAGGAAGAATCTGTTTATATTGCATTTAAATTAAAAAACAAGAAGGGAGAATATATTTTAGCATGGACAACTACTCCCTGGACTCTTCCTGGAAATGTGGCTCTGGCAGTAGGAGAGAAAATAGATTATGTAAAAGTGGAACTTCCTGACGGAGATAAATTAATATTAGGAAGAGATAAATTGGGACTTCTAAGAGGAAATTATAAGACAATTGAAAAAATAAAAGGAAAAGATTTAGTCGGGTTGGCGTATGAACCTCTTTATGATATTAAAGAATTACAAAACAAAAACTCATATAAAATAGTCCCTGCTGATTTTGTTACAACAGAAGATGGAACAGGGGTTGTTCACACTGCAGTTATGTACGGAGAAGAAGATTATGAACTTGGAAAGAAGATTGGACTCCCTGAAATCCATACTGTTGGACAGGATGGAAAATTCCTGGATATTGCCCCTGAATTTATAAGAGGAAAATATGTAAAATCAGCTGAAAAAGACATAAAAGAAAATTTAAAAAAAAGACATCTTCTTTTCAAAGTTGAAAAAACAACTCATGATTATCCATTTTGCTGGAGATGTGATTCTCCTTTGCTTTATTATGGGATTAACTCCTGGTTCATCAATGTAAGTTCTGTAAGAGAAAGATTAATTGAATTAAATAAAAAAATAAATTGGTACCCTTCTCATATTAAAGATGGGAGATTTGGAAAGTGGCTTGAAGGAGCAAAAGATTGGGCATTGTCCAGATTTAAGTTTTGGGGAACTCCTCTTCCAATATGGAAATGTTCTTTCTGCGGAAAAGAAAAAGTAATTGGAAGCATTGAAGAGCTGAAAAAAGAAGCAATAAAAATGCCAAAAGAAAAAATTGACTTGCACAAGCCCTGGATTGATAAGATAAAATTAAAATGTGAATGCGGAAAAGAAATGAATAGAATTAATGATGTAATTGACTGCTGGTATGATTCTGGAAGCGCCTCTTTTGCGCAGTTTCATTATCCTTTTGAAAATAAAAAAGAATTTGAAAAAAGATTCCCTTATGATTATATTGCAGAAGCAATTGACCAGACAAGGGGGTGGTTTTACACTCTGCATGTTCTTGGAGCTGTTTTATTTGACAAACCATCATACAAAAATGTTATTTGCATGGGACATATTGTAGACGCTAATGGAGAGAAAATGTCAAAATCAAAAGGAAATATAATAAAACCAAGGGAGATAATTGACAGAGCGGGGGTTGATGCTGTAAGATTACAATTTTTTACTTCAGATGCAGGAAACCAAAAGAGATTTTCTTATGAATTAATGAAAGAGAATGTTTTAGGATTTTTGAATGTCTTATATAACTGCCACAGCTATTACAACCAACTTAACTCAAAAAAAGTTTCAGAGAAAATAGAAGATAGATGGATATTGAGTAAATTAAATAATCTCATAAAAAAAGTCTCGGAAGACTTGAATAAATATGAACTAAGCAAGTCGTTTGAAAAAATAAATAATTTTGTAATTAATGATTTTTCAAGAGGATATATTAAAATAACAAGAGATAGAGAGGATACAAAAGAAATAATTGGGGAGATTCTTGAAAAAATATCTTTGCTATTAGCTCCTTTTGCCCCATACATCTCAGAATATATTCACAATGAATTTTCAGAAAAATCTGTGCATTTATCAGAATGGCCGAAGCATAATGAAGGTAAAATTAATTTGGAATTAGAAAAAGAAATGGAATTAACAATGAAAATAATTGAACTGGGTCTCGCAGAAAGAGACAAAGCAGGAATAGGGCTCAAATGGCCTCTGCAAAAAGCAAAAATCTATGGAAAAGATATTGATATTAATGATGAACTTATTGAAATATTAAAAAATCAACTAAATATAAAAGAAATTGTTATTGAAGATGAAGGAGAATTAAAAGTTGAACTTGATACAAAAATCAGTCCGGAATTAGAATCTGAAGGATATGCGCGCGAACTTTCAAGACAGGTTCAGGAATTCAGAAAAAAATTGGGGCTTAATAAAAAAGAATTAATTGTGCTTTATATTTCCTCGGGAGACGATTTCAAAGAGATAATCTCCAATCAAACTGAATTTATAAAAGGGAGAACAAATTCAAAGAAAGTAAATTTTGTTACAACCCTCCAGAAAGAAAAATTTAAAAACACCACAGAATTTAATATAAGAGATAAGAGAGGACAGATTGGAATTGTTATGAAATAACTACCAATCAGTAATTCAATAAATTTACTCTTTTATTATAACAAAGCTTAAAAGGAGATGTTGCTAAGAGATTACATATAAAATGATAGTAAAAGATGAATTCCTAAGTAGATTAAGAAAGATTTTTGATTTGAATCTCTATGAAGTTAAGGTATGGACTGCGCTTTTGTCGAGGGGGACTTCAACAGCAGGTGAATTAAGCAATATTTCTGATGTGCCTCGTTCAAGAACTTATGATATTCTTGAAAGTCTTGAAAAAAAAGGATTTATTGTGATGAAATTAGGAAAACCCATAAAATTTATTGCTTTAAAACCTAATGAAGTTGTTGAAAGAGTTAAGAAAAATCTTGTTAAATATGCCCAAGAAAGGACAAAAAGATTAGAAACTTTAAAAGATGATGAGGTTTTGGAAGAACTTAATGGTTTGTTTACAAAAGGAATAAAGTTTGTTGAACCAAGCGAATTATCTGGTAGTTTAAAAGGAAGACAAAATCTTTACAATCATCTTGATATGATGATACGTGATGCAGAGAAAACAGTTACTATTGTGACAACTGCTGAAGGACTTAATAGAAAATTTGAAGCTCTTATGCCTATTCTTGAAAAATCAAAGAAAAGAGGGGTAAAAGTAAGAATTGCTGCCCCAATAAATAATAATAATATAAAAGTTGCAAGAGAACTGAAGAAAGTTGCTGAAGTAAAGAATATGGAAAATATAAGAGCGAGATTTATAGTAATTGATTCTAACCAGATAATGTTTATGCTTTTGGATGATGAAAAATTCCATCCAAATTATGATATAGGTATATGGATTAATACTGAATTCTTTGCTCAGGCGTTGGAACAGATGTTTGAGCTGGCTTGGAAGGAAATGAAGTCTGTTAAGTGAAAAAAAGTTATCTTAGTAAAATCTTATAAATCAATTGCGATATAAAAATAATAATTATCTCGGTAAAATCCTATCTTGTAAATGATTTAATTAATTGGACTATAATTAAACTTAATATAGAAATTTATCACATTAATTTAATTTTCTAAAAGAATAACTTGCTGAAAGCAGTTATAATCTTATTTAACCTACTATTAATATTATAAAATAACTGTTACAGCTAATTAAATTTTCTTAAGGGGGGTGGAAATAAATCAATTATCCTCTACGGAACATATAAAAACCAAAATATACTTTACAATATATACTTTTATTTAACATAAAAAGAAGATGAAAGGAGGTGAAAAATGGCAAAAAAAAGAAGTGTAAAAAAGAAAGTTGAAGAGGAAAGTTGTAATATGTATGAAAATCATGGCAGCAAAATTTTCCTGATAAAAATTGCAAGCATGGCGTTTATATTGTTTTTACTAACAGTATGGCCTTGGCTTAATGGAGTATTATTGGGTGTTCATTGGGGAATATATTTAGGGATAGTTATTCTTTTAATGATAGTTGCTATGACTAAATATTACAAGAAAAAATAATTTGTTTTATTTTCTAATTCTTTTGTATTTTTTATTTTAGATATGTCTTCTCTCAATTTTGCTGAGTCTTTTACGCCTTTAGTAAAATTCATTGCCTGAAGTTTTATTTGGCGAAATGGAAGTTTGTATTTTATTGCTAATCTTAAATACTCTTTGAAAGATTTCTTAAATTTTGTGCCAGTAAGTCTCGCAAATATTTCTGGTCTACCTATCGCTTCTCTTCCAATCATAACATAATCAAATCTACTAAGAAGAGATTTGCAATTCTTTTCATTTACATTTCCTGAATAAATAACTGGGAGATTTGTTTTTGCCTTTATACTTTCTGCAAATGCCAAATCAGGCTCTCCCGAATAACCCTGTGCTTGAGTTCTTGGATGAATACAAATAGCATCACAATATTTTTCTGCTATTTTAAGAATGTCAAACGCAATATTCGATTTTCTTATTTTAATTGTAACGGGCTTTTTTGTGCTCTCTTTTATAACTCTAAGTATTTCTTCTATTTCCTTTAAGTCATTCATAAAACTTCCAAATCCGTGCTTCTTTGCTGTTTTAGCAGGGCAACCTAAATTTAAATCCCAAAGCGAGACTTCTTTATTATATTTTTTAATAAACTCTTTTACTCCCTTAGGATTTGTGCAAAACAACTGCAAAGCGGGTTTGTCATCGAGGTAAATTTTCTTATTATATAATGGGTGAATCATCCCTGTATAAGTTAATCCACAACCTGCTTTTTTGCATATAATTCTAAATGCAATATCATTTATTTCTTCCATAGGAGCCAGGAAAATCCTGTTTTTTAGCTTTAAACTTCCTATTTTGCATTTCATAAATGTATATTATTATCTCGGGTTTTTAAAATTATTATTATCAAGGTAAAATCTTATCAATTAGCTGTGACATTTAGGTTATTATAAGACACAGTTATCTCAGTAAAATCGTGTATCATCAACTTATAAATTAATATTTGTAATAATCAAACAAGATTAATGGCTTAGGCGATAACTTAATTTAATTCTTACTGAATGTTTTGAATATTCCTATAATCACACTTATTAAAGTCGTGAAAACAACAATCCATCCAAATACAATTGTAATTGTTTGGGGTATCCACCTTATTGACAAAACACCATCAATCATTCCAAAAGCAACTGCCAAAGAAACCAAAACTCCTGTCAGCCAGGCAACAAAGTTCAGAAGTTTGCTTAATATCCTCTTTGTCATTTTACATTCTCTCCAAAGTTTCAATTCCAAGCAAATAAAGGGAATTTTTTAAAATTTGCTTAAATGAAATCACTAAATCAACACGAAAAGATTCTCTCTCAGAATTTATTACAGGACAGGCATGATAAAATTCATTAAATACCCGGGATAATTGGTAGGAGTAATTTGCAATTACAGACGGATTTAAATCCTTAAAAGATTTCAGGACAATTTCCTTAAATTCTGATAATTTTTTTACAAGAGATATTTCTTTTTCTTCAAGCTCCTCTAAAGAATAATTTTTCTCAACTTTTTTTAATTTTTTAAGTATGCTTGAAGCTCTTGCATAGCTGTATAATATATAAGAGCCTGTATCTCCCTCAAAATCTATTGATTCTTTTGGGTTGAATACCCTGTCTTTCTTTATATCCACTTTAAGAAGAATATATTTTATTGCAGCGAGAGCAATTTTAAGACTTTTCTCTTCAAGTTGTTTTTTTGATAATTTCCCTCTGGATTCAAGTTCTTTTTTTACTAATTTTTGAACTTCTTCAATTAAATCGTCTGCATCAACAACTGTTCCCTCCCGTGATTTCATTCTTCCTTCAGGAAGATTAATCATTCCATAGGATAAATGCTTGAGTCCTTCAAAATTATATCCTAATTTCTTCAATATTGCAAATAAAACCTTAAAATGATAATCCTGTTCATTCCCAACAACATAAATTGATTTGTCCAATTTATATTTTTCATATTTTAATTTTGCCAAATATAAATCCTGAGTCATATATATAGAAGTCCCATCTGCTCTCAAAAGAACTTTTTCACCAAATCCTTCTTTTCCCAAATCTGCAACTACTGCACCATCATTTTTTTTAATAAAAATTTTATCTTTCAATCCCTTTTCAACTATTTCCCTTCCATTCTTGTAAATATCACTCTCAAAAAATTCCGTGTCGTGTTTTATTCCAAATTTGGAATATGTTTCTTTAAATCCATCCAATGCCCATTTATTCATTGTTTTCCAAAGTTGCAGTGTTTCTTTATCCCCACTCTCCCATTTCTGAAGAAGCCTGTGTGATTCTAATTCCATTTTTTCATTTTCTTTTTCTTTTTGATTAAATAAAACATAAAAATCCCCAACAAAATGGTCAGATTTCTTTTTTGCTGTTTTTGGTGTTCTTTTTCTTCCATAAAATTTGTAAGCTGCCATTGATTTGCAGATGTGAATTCCCCTGTCGTTGTTAAGATTAGCTCGAATTACTTTTTCTCCATTAAATTCAGATATTCTTGAAATGCTTTCTCCTATAGTCATATTTATCAAATGCCCTACATGGAGTGGCTTGTTAGTATTAGGCGAGGGAAATTCCACCATTGTTTTTTTCCCTGTTATATTTAATTTTCCGTATTCGTTTCCAAGAGATTTTACTTCTTCTATTAATTTCAAAGCTATTGCTTTTCTGTTAAGGAAGAAATTTATGTAAGGTCCATTAGTTTGTATATCTTCTAATTCATCTGGGAAATCTTCAATTTCCCCTCTTATATTAAGAGCTATTTCGTCTGGAGACTGCTTTAATTTAGCTGCTAGAAAGAAACACGGAAAAGCAAAATCTCCCATCTCCTGCGAAGGAGGAATTTCTATAAATTTCTCCACTTCTTCCTTTTTGAGGGAAATTCCTTCTTTTTTAAGCGCCTTAGCAAGAAGATTTGAAATCACATCTTTCATATGGATTCCTCATTCAATTTATTTGGAAGACAAATAAATACAAATTTTATATTTGCTTTCATTATATAATTAAATAGAAAACATTAATAAATGTTATTCTCCAGTTTTTTATATACAAAAAGGGAATTTGACAATGAAAAAAAATAAGAAAATTAAAGAGAAAAAAATTAAAAAGTTTAAAAAAATATTCAATAAAAAAAGACTTGTCATTTTAGGCATAATTATATTGGTTATTATTGGATTTTTTATTATAATAAAAGACAAAAAACCTGAAATAAACGATAATGCTGGAGCACAAGTTCAAATATATCCTCTAACTAATGAGCAAAAAAACATAGTTAGTCAAACTATCTTATCAAGTGAATTTATAAAAGATCTTCCAGATAACGGGGCAATAGCTCTCCAATTTTATGACTTTGTGGATGGACAGAGAAGATGGCAAGGTGGCCCTCTAATTGGTAAAGATGGTTTTTTGAGTGAAGGGCAACCAGATATTATTTTGATAATGCATTCAAAATATATATCTCAATTAGACGGAACAAATTTGTGCGATATAATCAAATCTGCACAAACTAACGGAGATTTAGGGATGGAAACTACTGAAAGTGAAGTAAGATTATTGCTCAAATATTCCGGGATGATAAAATACAGAGATTGTTTTGGCTTCTAATATTAAGATTTATATACCCTAAATTATTCTCCAAAATATGGCAGAAATAAAAGCTAACAAGGATAATCTTGAAAAAGCACTTGGAAACAAAGATGAGAAAGTGGAAAAGAAAGCTCCCGAGATGCCAAGAGAAATGGAAATTGGATTTCATCAGGGTGCTTTAAATACTCTTATTAACGAAAGGAATGAAATGATAAAAATGATTCAGCAAATTGAAGCTGTAATGCAGGCTCATATAAAGAGGCTTGAGGAATTGGGTGTTAAGATTAGAACGAATTCTGAGAAACAATAAAGATATTTCTATTGGAATAAATTAGCTGTAACAGTAAGGTTGTTATTAATCAATCTTAGTAATATAGTCACAATATATGATTTTACTATGATAACTATATTTTATAGAATTAATTATAGGAGAAAGTTTAATTATTGCCTAAGCCCTAAACATTGTTAGATTATTAATCAACATTGTAAATATACAACCCAATTAGAATAGCTGTGACAGATAACTATATCCTATCCAAAACACTATAATTAATCCTCAGAAACAATTATAAATAATTAATCTTTATTGATAAATATGGATAATCAAAAACGATTTGAACTTATAAAAAGAAACACAGAAGAAGTCATGACAGATGAAGATTTGAAAGCTCTTCTTGACAGCGGAATAAAAATAAAACATTATATTGGATTTGAGATTTCTGGGAAAATACATTTAGGAACAGGATTGATGACAATGCTCAAGGTAAAAGATTTTATGGATGCTGGAATTGATTGTTCTATATTTTTGGCAGACTGGCACACTTGGATAAATGACAAGCTTGGCGGAGATAGGGATACAATAAAAAGAGTTGCTGTAGAATATTTCAAGGAGGGAATGGAAGCAAGCTTGAAATGTGTTGGGGGGGATCCTAAAAAATTAAAATTTGTTTTGGGATCTGATTTGTATCATAATAATGATAATTATTGGGTAACTATGGTTGATATAAGCAAGAATATAACTCTTGCGAGAATGATGCGAAGCATAACTATTATGGGAAGAAAAGAAGGTGAATCGGTGGACTTTGCAAAATTAATATATCCTCCAATGCAGGTTGCAGATATTTTTTCTCAGGGAATAAATTTGCCTCATGCCGGGTTAGATCAAAGAAAAGCACAAGTTATTGCAAGAGAAGTTGCATTGAAATTAAGAGAGAATGCATTATTAGACAAAGAAGGAAAAAAAATGAAACCTGTAGCTGTTCATCATCATTTAATATTGGGATTAGGAAAACCTCCAGTATGGCCTGCTCCAAAAGAACAGTTGCAAGATTTGTGGGCTAGTTTGAAGATGAGCAAGTCAAAACCAGACAGTTGTGTGTTTATACATGATTCTCCTGAAGAAATAAAAAGAAAAATAAACCAGGCATTCTGTTACGAAGGAGAAATAGAATTCAATCCAATTCTTGATTGGGTAAAATATTTAATTTTCCGGGATGATAAATGCAAATTAGAAATTAAGAGAGATAAAAAATTTGGCGGAAATAAAATATATACTTCTTATAGTTCATTAGAAAAAGATTTTGCTGATAAGAAACTTCATCCAATGGATTTGAAGAGTTCTGTTGCAGAAGCATTGATTAAACTTTTGGAACCAGCGAGAAAGCATTTTGAAAAGCCAAAAGTGAAGAAGATGCTTGA
>ERZ1292629.1288-Hain-H43-01um-R1-1288-length-24965-cov-6_pt1 | contig 15648 bp, 12 predicted proteins | sample MGYA00564399_ERZ1292629 | MGnify/ENA primary metagenome ERZ1292629 (study PRJEB36523, sample SAMEA6512636) | groundwater metagenome | collected 2019-01-08 | study: AquaDiva: Metagenomics assemblies of 32 groundwater samples
TCTGACGCCGAAATTAAACCTGTCTGATATTCGTATTGAGATTAAAATAAATAAATTATAAATTCCCCGCCGCGAGTCTGAGTGTATGTATATGTAAAGTATATTGATAAAAGAAATATTTTACGTATAATTAGAAAATCTGCAATTACAAAGAACGAACTGAAATTTGGAAAGAAATCGAAGGGTATAACGGTAAGTAATCCGCTTCGACTCTGGGACGAATTAAAAATAATTTATCTGTTCTTATGACTACCAACGAGCGTGGACTTTTGGAGACGCCTGGCTATTTGTGGGACGGTCTCATATTTAAAACGCGGGATAAAAAAGATAAAACTGCAAACTCACTTATTCAAAAAGATCTAGTTGCAAGTAGAGCGCTTCTGAACACGGAAACATATAAGCATGATTATCCTTTTTGCTGGAGGTGCAAGACGCCACTTATGTATTTCGCGCGCAAAGCTTGGTGGGTCGCTGTCAACAAAGTAAGGCCAGCACTTATCGCAAACAACGAAACTATCAATTGGTATCCGGATTATTTGAAACACGGACGATTTGGCGGGTGGCTCAAAGAAGAAAAAGATTGGGCATTTTCCAGAGAACGATATTGGGGGACTCCGTTGCCAGTATGGAGGTGCGGTCCGCCAGCCGGCGGATGTAATGAATGGGATGTTGTAGGCTCTATCGATGATTTGAAAAAGCGCGGCGACAATTCAGGCAATCGATATGTTATTATGCGTCACGGAGAAGCAGAAAATAATGTAAAAAATATAATAAACGGATCTCTCGCAACAAATCACTACGCGCTTACCGCAAGAGGCAAAGAGCAGGTGGCGCAAAGCATATTGACATTTAAAAAAGAAAAAATAAAACCGGATATAATTTTTACTTCTCCGTTTCTTCGCGCAAAAGAAACGGCCAATATAATAGCAAGCGCTTTTGAGATAGACGAAAACAATATAAAAATTGATCCTCGCATTGGAGAAATTAACACTGGTATATTTGATGGTAAGACGGCAGAAGAATATCACTCCGCGTTTCCTAACTTAAAAGACAAATTCATAAAAGCGCCACATGGAGGCGGTGAGTCAATGCGCGATATCGCGCGCAGAACGTACGCGGCGCTATTGGAACTCGAAAACAGATATAAAAATAAAACAATTTTGATTGTTTCTCATGAATACACATGTTGGGCGATGTGGGCGGTGGCTTTGGCGGCGAGCAACGACGAAGCGGTTGCGGAAAAAATAAAACGAAGAAATGATTTTTTAAAGACAGCGGAGTTTGAACAAATTAACTTTTTTGCATTACCGCGCGACGAAAACGGCAATCTCGATTTACATAAACCATACATTGATTCAATTCATATCAAGTGCAAAAAATGCGGAGGGTTGATGCAAAGAGTATTGGAAGTATGTGATGTGTGGTTTGATTCCGGCGCCATGCCTTTTGCGCAAGACCACTATCCTTTTGATAAAGACCACAATACATTTGAAAATCTTAATTACCCGGCCGACTATATAGTGGAAGCTGTAGACCAGACGCGCGGGTGGTTTTATAATCTGCTTTCTGTAGCCACGCTTTTAGGACAAAACGCTCCGTACAAAAATGTAATTTCTCTAGGACATCTTTTGGACGCAAATGGCAAAAAAATGTCAAAATCATTGGGAAATGTAGTGGACCCGATGGCATTGATGAATCAATACGGCGCAGACGCGACTCGCTGGTATTTATTTACCATTAACCAGCCGTGGGACTCAAAGCTTTTTGCGGAATCTGACGTCAAAGACGTATCGCGCCGATTTTTTATGATACTTTGGAACAGCTATCAATTTTTTGCTATGTATCAAAACAATAGTGATAAGTTGTTAGTGAATAGTGACAAGAAAAAAGCAATTAATTTATCACTAATTACTAATCACTTATCACTAGTAATAAATCAATGGATTGTAGAGCGGTTAAATCAGCTTACAGGCGAAATTACAACAAAGCTTGATGCGTATGATATAGTCGGCGCGGCCCGCGATATAGAATATTTTGTGACAGAAGATTTATCTAGATGGTACATCAGGCGCGTGCGTGAAGTAATGAAACATGATTCAGAAGAATTAAAAGAAACGAGCGCCGTGCTAAATTATGTTTTGCTTGAGATTGCAAAATTGCTAGCTCCATTTATCCCATTTTTTGCAGAAGAATTGTATAAAAATACCGGCGGAAAAGAAAAAAGTGTGCATTTTGAAGACTTCCCAAAAACAAAAACAAGCGCAGACCAAAAATTATTGGATGTAATGATTGAAGCAAGGAAAATTGTTTCTATCGCGCTTGAGGCTCGCGCAAAAGCTGGAATAAAAGTACGTCAACCGCTTGCTCTTCTCAAGATCAAGGGTAAAGGGTTTGAAATTTCAGGGATTGACGAGTTAATACAAGAAGAAGTTAATATAAACAGCGTAGAATATGATTCAAAATTAGTGGAAGACATTTGGATTGACACCGAGATCACAGAGGAACTGAAAGAAGAAGGAACGCTTCGCAACTTAGTTCGCGAGATTCAGTCCGCCCGCAAAGGCGCTGGATTGCAACCAAAAGACAAAGTAGATATGAAAATTTCAGCGCCAGCTGATTTGTTATTAATTATTGAAAAAAATATTGAAGCGCTCAAAAAAGATGTTGGGGCGAAAAATATTACTACAGAAGAAGCCGAAAAATTAAAAATAGAAATTTAACCACCTCACCTCCCAACCTCCTCTCCTTCGTAAGGAGAGGAGGAGGAGGAGTTGTTAATAGAATATTTTATTATTTAAAATAGCAACAATGACAGAATTATTTAATAAAAGTTCACAGAAAATAAAAAGACGCGTGTTGAGACGCGTTATGACAGAATCAGAGGCACGATTTTGGTTGTTATTAAGAAACAGAAAAAATTGCGGTTTTAAGTTTCGCAGACAAGTAAGTATTGGTAGATATGTAGTTGATTTTTATTCCCCAAAGTTGAAATTGGCAATTGAAATTGATGGCGGATATCATAAACAAAAAGAAATATCGCAATATGACAAAATTCGCCAAGAATTTATTGAATCATTAGGAATTAAAGTTTTACGATTTTCAAATAAACAAGTACTAGAAAATTTTGATATGATTATTGATAAAATTACACAAGCATCTAAACAAATTTCCCCTCTCCTTACGAAGGAGAGGGGTAGAGGGTGAGGTTTTTAAACCAACCCTAGCAGTTTCACAATACCGCCTGCGAAAATATAATACCATGTTAATTTACAAATCCATCCAAGTAAAGAGATTATGAACATTATGGGCCAGAGAATTATAAACGTCGCAAACGATATTTCATCTACGGGCATTTTTTCGCATATAAGCCCATTTATTGAAAAAAATTTTTGAAGAATTGTTTGTGATACGCAATCTGGCTTTAAAACAGAAGTTGCTGCATTAGCACAGATATACCCAATATTGAAATACAATGCTGTCAAAAAAACAATCAACAAAGACCATTTGATATATTTCATTCTTCCCTCCTCCGGGCTGTTTTTGTTTCTAACGCGATGCTATCATATTATATATTGTATGTCAAGACAATATTATAAAACCGAAGGATTGATTATCAAAAAAACTCCTTATGGAGAGGCGGATTTTTTGGTGAGAATTTTTGCGCGGGATTTCGGCAAAATTGATGTAATTGCGAGAGGCGCTCGCAAATCGGCATCTAAATTGAACTCGCATCTTGATATATTAAATTTTATTCGATTCTCATTTGTTAAAAATGGAGACAGACTTTCAATTCTTACGGACGCCGAAATAATAGAACTATTTGATAAGTGGTTTTTGACAGGCGATAAAGTTGCTTTTGTGCATCGTATAATAAAAACAATTGACATGGTAATTCCTCAAGAAGAGGCAGACAATGAATTATTAAAACAAGTTATCATATTTTTGAGAAGTTGCGTGAATTTTGATTTAAACAAAGACTACACTCAATTTTTACGCTGGATTCTCTCACACGAAGGATACGGGTCAAAAATAGATTTAAAAACTTTGCCTCAAGAGCTTGCTGACGGTATAATGAAACTATGGCCAGTCTCGACGATTTAAAAAAACGTATTTATAGGCCAGACGAGACCTTCAAAGAACGGCTACAAGAACCGTCTATTGTACGTACAGATAAACCAAAATATCCATCTTGGAAAACTGGAGTGCCATTGGCGCAATCATTCAAAAAGAGCAGGCGGTTTTACTGGATTTTAGGAACAGTTACTTTAATAATATTAATAAGCGCCCTGATTTTTATTTTAGTAGCCCCACCTGTTTTTTTTAAAACTCAAGTGGTGGATATAAAAATACAAGGCTCTTCGGAGATACAAAGCGGAGAGAGAGTTTCATGGACAGTAGAAATTGTTAATCGTACTAATACATCGCTTGATAGCGCGTCTATAGTTTTTAATTTTCCAAGCGGAGCTATGTCAGTCGGTGATCAGCCCAAATCTATAATTAGAGAAAAAAGGGAGCTTGGAGCTATGGTTTCTGGGCAGAGCATCACACAAATATTTGATGCATATGTTTTTGGGGGTCGCGACCAACAGAGATCAGTATCTGCTCTAGTAGAATATCGTCCCAAAGGATCAAGTTCGGCTCTTGTAAAAACAACAGATTTTACATTTGTAATAGCCCGTTCCCCAATAGCGCTTTCTATTGATATGCCAAATGATTTAAGGGCTGGTCAAAAAGTGTCAATAAAAGTGCGCTATATATCTCAATCTGACCAATTGATTTCAAATCTCGGAATAACAGTAACATTCCCAGACGGTTTTGAGTTAGTACAAACAATGCCTGATTTTGAAAAAAACGGAAATAAAGAAAAAATATTTTGGAAAATCGGAAATTTAGCTCCTTCTGCGTCTGGTTTTATTGATATTGAAGGTATTGTGCGTGGCCAAGATCTTGACTCAAAAAGCTTTAATGCGATTATTGGTATTATTGATGCGAAAACAAATTCCATAGGGCAGATATTTGATGAAACAATTTTGGCAGCTGTACTGCATTCTCCATTTCTTGATGTTGTACTAGATGCGCCGCCATTTGTTGGCGCTGGAAAGGGAGGCATTGTAAAAATTAAATGGAAAAACAATTTACCGGTCGAGGTTCGCGATCCTATTTTAGAAATTATGCCATCTGGAGATGCTTTGGATTTATTTTCTTTACAGCCGTCTCAAGGATCATTTAAAGAATCATATATGATATGGAATTCTTCAACATATTCTCCTTTTCGTATTATTCCGCCAGGAGGATCAGGAGAGACATCATTTTCATTTAACACAAAAAGTAATTTGGCTCGCATTTCAGAAGTTGCGCGGCCGATTATAAAATTTAATGCTATTTTTCGTTCCACAGGACAAATTGCTGGTCTTGAAGGTATTGATATAAATGGTTCAAGCTCCGTTGAAATAAAAGTATCTACTCGATTTTCATTTACTGTTCGTGGAGCGTACTTTAATTCACCAATTACGAATATAGGCTCGCTTCCTCCGAAAGTCGGCAGTGAAACAACCTATACAATAATTTGGTCTTTTGCGAACATGTCAAATGATGTTAACAATGTTGTGGTAAGGGCCGCTCTTCCTCCATATATAAAATTTAAAAACATAATTAATCCATCAAACGCAAACATACGATATGATGAAAATTCTGGATTTATTGTATGGAATGTTGGAAAAGTGCTTGCCGGAACTGGGTTTTTGAGACCAGCGCTACAAGCCGCCTTTCAAATAGGATTTACGCCGCTTCCTATACAAATTGGACAATCGCCAGATTTAATTTCTAAAAGCGAAACAACGGGAACAGATTCGTTTACAAATGAATCTTTTACATTGAATGGGAATATAGTAAAGACAGAAATGAGCGATGATCATGGTGTTACAAACGAGCAAAAGAAAGTTGTGCAATAACCAGATAAGCGTTAGAATTGAGCGAGCAAAAACAAATGAAAGAATCAAATTTAGAAAAAATTGTTAGCCTAGCCAAGCGCAGGGGATTTGTATATCCCGGATCTGAAATCTATGGTGGATTTGCTGGTACATATGATTTCGGTCCATATGGTGTAGAGTTGCGTCGTAATATAGTTAACACATGGATAGTGGCCATGAAAGAACATGACAACATTGCTCTTTTAGATTCCAGTATTTTTACTTCCTCGAAAGTTTGGGAAGCAAGTGGCCATGTCAATGGTTTTGCTGATCCATTGGTAATTTGCAAAAATTGTGGAGCAAAATTACGCGCCGACCACTTATTAAACGATTTTGGCATAAAAGCTGATGAAAAGATGTCAGAGAAAGAAATAAACGCTATTTTTGATGAAAATCGCGTAAAATTAAAATGCCCAAATTGTGGGAAAAAAGACCTTGGTGCTGTTCATGCTAAAAAAATGCTTGCCACCTCAAATCTTGGGGTTATGAGTGAAAACGATCATGAAGTATACTTGCGCGCAGAAACCGCGCAAGGAATATATATAAACTATAGAAACGTTTTGGATATGGGATTTTATTCAATACCGTTCGGGATTGCTCAAGTTGGCAAGGTTTTTCGTAATGAAATTAGTCCGCGACAATTCTTGTTTCGTTTGCGGGAGTTTGAACAAATGGAAATGCAATATTTTATTCATCCTCGCGACGCTGAACAAATATATGAAGAATGGAAGAACGAACGAATGGCATATTACGAACGACTAGGAATAAAAAAGAACAAGCTGCGTATAAAGCGTCATGATAATCTAGTTTTTTATGCTAAAGATGCTTGGGATATTGAATACGAATTTCCTTTTGGTTGGGGAGAGTTGGAGGGCATTCATTATCGAGGTGATTATGACTTGAGCCAGCATCAGAAATTCTCCGGAGTGGATATGTCTGTCATTGACGAGCAAACAAAAGAAAAATTTATTCCTCATGTGATTGAGACATCCGTGGGAGTAGATAGAACGATGCTGATGCTTTTGTGCGAGGCGTATTATGAAGATAAAATGAACGAAGAAAAAAGAACAGTTATGCGTTTTTTACCACGAATGGCTCCCGTTAAAGTAGCTGTTTTTCCGCTGTTGAAAAATAAACCACAATTAATCAAAAACGCACTTGAAGTTTACGCGCTTTTAAAAAAGCATTTTCTCAGTTTTGGATTGGTGAAATTTGATGACAACGGCAATATCGGCAAACGATATAGAAGGCAAGATGAAATCGGCACGCCGTGGTGCGTGACAATTGACTTTGATACTTTGAAAGATAATACTGTCACCGTACGCGATCGCGACACAGGAGAACAAATTCGCAAGCCAACTGCAGAGCTTGCTGAATATTTTGAAAATATGCTAAAGTAGGAGCAGAAAAATTGAGGTGTAAAAATGCCAAGAAAAAATTTTAAAGCAACGCATCGTTGCAAATCTTTTCTTAGGAGAAATCAGAGCGCGCGATTTAAAATATGGAAGAAGAAAATTTTTATCGGATGCGAAACCACATTTGTGTGGCAGATTGTATGTGGATGGCAAGGAGCAACAATTTATTTTGGTATTAAATTTTGCCCGTTTTGTGGTAAAAAACTTGAATAAGGCGGACAAACCGCCTATTTTATTTAAAATTATTTTCTAAATAAAAGAGACGCGGCAAAGCAGGCGATGCCGAATAGGACTATTGTAGGACCAGGAAGAAAGTTCCAATAATTTGCAATAATAATTCCAAAAACTCCGATAATTCCGCCAAGTGCGGCGGATATCAATAAATATCCACGCATACTTCTAGATATATTACGCGCGGCAAGAGCGGGAATAATTGTCAGAGCCCCCATCAATAATGTGCCTACCAATTTAATTCCAAGCGCCACAACTATTGCAAAAATCAAAAGAAAAACCAATTCCGTTTTTTGTCCGATTTTGTGTACATCAGCAAGTTCGCGAGACAAGTTCAAAAAAGTAAAACGTCGTGCCAATAAAAATATAAGCATAGAGAGCGCGACAGCTGTCCCGACTACAAGAATAAATTCTACTCCGGTAAGTGCAGGAAATTCTCCAAAAAGCGAATCAATAATATCTTGGTTTGGTATAGTCAAGATTCCTATTGCGAGGCTTGCTGTAAACAAAACGCCGATAAGCGCGTCTCCGGGTAATTTTGTTTTGGCGCGAATTGCCCAGACCACATACGCGGCAAGTATAAGAGATGCCAAGACGCCCCAAAATGGATCAATAGAATATGCCAAAGCAAGCGCAATGCCTGGAAGCGCCACATGAGATAGCGCGTCTCCCGCAAGGGCCAAATGTTCCAAAAGAACAAATGGACCAATACTGCCGGACGCAATACCAATTGCGGTTGCGATAACAATAATTTGTGACGAGTAGTCCATAATTATTTTTTATCCAAGTGATGATAAAACGCCCCTTCTCCGTATAATTCAGAAAGCTCTGTTGGCGTCAATACGCTTTGAGGCGCGCCATGGCATACCAATTCTTTATTGATACAAATAACATTTTTTGCATATTTATAAATTATATTTAAATCATGTGAAATTAAAAGTACAGTAATACCGCGCTCGTCTTGCAATTTGTGAATAAGATTGTAAATTGTTTCCTCCGCGCCTATATCAATACCGGTGGTAGGCTCGTCAAAAAGCAATACATCTGGATGCGTTAGCATTGCCCAAGCTATAAGCGCGCGCTGGAGCTGTCCTCCTGATAATGTATGAATGGGTTGCTTTAGGATATTATCTGATAGACCGACGAGTTTAAGCTCATGATTTAGGTGTTCGAGAGTTTTTTTAGGAGGCAACCAAAATGATTCTGATTGCAACAAAAAAAATTCTTTTACAGTGAGAGGCGAATGATAATGAATAGAAAATTTTTGTGGCACATAACCAATACGAACTCCACTTTTCCATGTGATTGTACCGAGATATGGAACAAGTTTCAAAAGCGCCCTAAAGAGCATTGTTTTGCCGGCGCCGTTTGGCCCTATAATCGCCAAAGCCTCACCCTTTTTTACAGAAAAAGAGATGTTTCTTAAAATTTCAGCATCATCTAGCTTAATCGAAAGATTTTTTACTTCCAGAATCGTATCTACACTCATATCCATGTTATTATAATAGCAAATGTGTTAAATTACAAAACTAACTCATTAACGGAACTTTGTAATTCAAGGTTAAACACAAAAGAACATGGCAAAAAATAAAAAACAAAATTTAATAACTGGATGGCATATTGTTGGCAAGTATTTGCGACCACATAAGAAAACTCTGCTTTTTCTTGCTTTTTTGAGCGTGATTTCAGCACTTTTGGAAGCGGCAGTGCCATATCTGGCTGGTCGAGTCGTAGATTTTATTATTACTCCAACAGATATGAATATTCCATATTTTGGCAATACGCGAATTGTATTTGCTTTGTTATTTATTTGGATAGTAGTTAGATTATTAAATGATATAATTGATTGGGATTTACGACAAACAATACCAATGCTTAGCGCGCGTATGGAAGCAGAATACCTAGCGTCGAGCTACGCCAAACTAATTGAACTTCCGCTTTCTTTTCATAAAAGTCATAAAATGGGGGAAATATCAAATAGGATTGCTCGCGCTGGGAGCTGGCTTGATAATTTGGTCAATGTGATTATTCGTATATTGCCGCAATTTTTGAGTATTATTTTTGCCCTTACTTTTTCTATTTATATTCAACCAATTTTAGCGCTTGTTCTTGTATTGGGAGTTGCTTTGTATATATTGATATTAGTGCCAGTTTTGCCAAAAATAGCTAAAATTTCTCGAATGTCGCACGCGGCATATAGCGAAGCCTTTGGCGACGCATATGACGCAGTGCTCAATGTGTCTTCTGTCAAACAAGCAACAGCAGAGAATCACGAGCGTAGAAATTTGTATCGGAACTTTGTTTTTCGCGCATACAAGAAGTGGCTACAAATGAGAAGTCTATGGGGCATTATTAATATTTCACAAAGTATTTTGATTACCATTGTGTCATTTGTAATTTTTATAGTTGGTATAAAATTTATTGCCGATAGTCGCATCACAGTTGGAGAGCTTTTAATGTTCAATGGGTATGCTGCAATGTTTTTTGGGCCGTTTCTACAGATTGGACACAATTGGGAAGCAATTCAAAATGGCGTGATTACTTTGGAGCGTGCCGAGAAAGTTTTGACTACAGATCCAGAAATTTATATTCCAAATAATATAATTATTCCAGATTCGCTAAGCGGAGAAATAAAATTTGAGAATGTTACATTTTCATATGGCAAAAAACAAAAAAATATCTTACGCGATTTGTCTTTTCATATTAAAGCCGGAGAGAAAATTGCTTTGGTCGGAGAGTCTGGAGTTGGGAAAAGCACGCTTATTGATCTTTTGTCGTATTATTACGCGCCAACAACAGGAAAAGTTTTTATTGACGGACACAATATAGATAAATATGATTTAAATTTTTTGCGTTCACAGATTGCCGTTGTGCCACAAGAAATTATTTTATTTAACGATTCTGTAAAAAACAATATTAGATATGGAAGCTTTGGCGCGACCGATGAAAAAGTTAAAGAGGCGTCCAGGCAAGCGCATGCAGACGAGTTTATTGAAGGATTTCCAAAAAAATATAATCAAATTGTTGGTGAGCGCGGAATCAAACTTTCGATGGGTCAAAAACAGAGAATTGCTATTGCCCGCGCGATACTGCGCGATCCCAAAATATTAATATTGGATGAGCCAACATCCGCTTTAGATGCAAAGTCAGAAAAATTCATCCAGGCGTCATTTAAAGAGTTGATGCAAGAGAGGACGACATTTATTATCGCGCATAGATTAAGTACTGTTCGCGAAGTGGATCGTATTTTCGTGCTTGAAAAAGGCAGAATTGTTGAGGAAGGCACGCACAACGAGCTCGTGCAAAAAGACGGCGGTATATATCAAAAACTCTACAGTCTCCAAATTGGACTTTCGTAATGTTGAATAGTATATTTGTTTTATGTATAAACTCAAAAAATTATCTTCCGGGCTTCGGATTTTGACTGTGCCAGTGGAGCATACTGGTGTTTTTACAATGCTAGTATTGGTGGGTACTGGTTCAAAATATGAGACAAAAAAAATCAATGGCATATCTCATTTTTTGGAACATATGTTTTTCAAAGGGACGCGTCAGCGTCCGGAGCCGGGGGCGGTCAACCGAGCGTTGGATAGCGTAGGCGCGCAATATAATGCTTTTACTTCAAAAGAGGTGACTGGGTATTGGGTCAAAGCGGCTCGTCAGCACTTTGATTTGGGACTTGATATTGTTTCCGATATTTTGACCGAACCGCTTCTTTCAAATGATGAAATAGAAAAAGAACGCGGAGTAATTTTGCAGGAATTGAGAATGAGAAATGACGACCCGATTAGTCGCGCAAATATTTTATTGGAAGATATTTTGTGGGGCGATCAGCCTGCTGGTTGGTGGATAATCGGCTCAGAAAAAAATATCAAAAGTTTCAAGCGCGAAGATTTTATAAATTATTTTGATGAACAATATGTCGCCAAAAATACTTTGATAGTACTCGGAGGCGCTTATCCAAAAAACGCAGAAGAAAAAATTAAAAAAGCGTTCGCAAAATTAAAGTCAGGAAACCCACATTCTAAAAAGAAAACAATTGATAGACAGACACAAATAAAAGTGCTTGCAGAAAAAAAACAAAATGAAGCATCAAATTTGATTGTCGGATTTCGTGGACATTCTATGCACGATCCGCGAAGATACGCGGAAGATTTGATGGGAGTTATTTTGGGTGGCAATTCATCGTCTCGTCTTTATATGGAAATTCGCGAAAAGCGAGGGCTTGCGTATTATGTTCGCGCAGGAGCGACTAGATATGCTGACAGCGGGCATTTTGATATTAGCGCTGGCGTGCCACATGGCAAGATTGCGGTCGTTTTAAAAATTATTGCCGACGAAATACGACGCATCAAAAAAAATGGTGTTACAAAATTAGAGCTTGAAAGCGCCAAAGAATATATTCGCGGAAATACCAAAATTGAATTGGAGGATTCCAGCGCGCTTACATCATTTTTTGGAGAGCAAGCGCTGTTTTATCCGAAAATTCTCACACCAGATGATTATCTCAAAAAAATTGGACATATTGGGACAAAAGAAATACAGACAATGGCACAAACTCTTTTTGTCTCAAAAAGCGCAAACCTTGTGGTAGTTGGCGCCAGTAAGAACTCGTCCGCTCTAAAGAAGATTCTTGAGAAAATATAAATTTTGTGATATTATTGAGCCATGCAAAAACAGATAATTGATGTTTCATTTTGGACAATGCTAAAGGTAGCACTTTTAGCGCTTCTTGTGTGGGCGATATGGATGCTTCGCGACATACTCTCGGTGCTTTTATTATCCATAATTATAGCCTCGGCGATTGAGCCCGCGAATCATTGGTTTGCGCGCCATCGTATTCCTCGCGTTTTGGGCGTTATTTTTATTTTTCTTTTGGCGTTTTCGATTTTTGTTTCAATATTTTATTTGGTTCTGCCACCGTTATTTAGTGATATATTTGGCTTTTTGTCTCAGCTTCCTGTGTATGTAAAACAAACATTTGCTCCTCACGGCGTTGTATTTAGTTATTTTCCGGATTTACCACTAGCCTTTAAGAGGTCAATGCTGGATACGGCAATTTTACTTGAGAAATCTTTTGAAAGTTATGTACCAATTATTGGGAGCGGCGCGATAGGAGCTGGGTCATCTCTTTTTGGAGGCGCCATAATGTTTATACTTTTAATAGTTATATCATTTTATCTTTCTGTGCAGGAACATGGTATTGAAAAATTTTTACGTATTATTACACCGCTAGAACACGAAACATATATTTTAGATTTGTGGAAAAGAGCACAGCGCAAAATTGGGCGATGGCTCCAAGGTCAATTTTTGTTGGGCGTGCTTGTTGGTGTGATGGTATTTTTGATGCTCATGATTTTAAATGTCCCTCACGCGTCTATTTTGGCGCTTCTCGCCGCCGTATTTGAGATTATTCCGATATTTGGTCCTATTATGGCTGCAATTCCCGCGATAGCTATAGCATCTCTACAGAGCACGACTCTTGGTCTTTTGGTTTTAGGTCTTTTTGTAATAGTACAACAAATTGAAAATCATCTTATTTATCCATTGGTAGTTAGAAAAACTATAGGCGTGCCTCCTCTTTTGGTTGTGCTTGCGGTTGTAGTTGGCGCGAAACTCGGTGGATTTTTTGGCATTCTTTTGTCAGTGCCAATCGCCGCTGTTTTAGTTGAATTTTTGAATGATATTTCGGCTCGCAAATATCCACAATGAAAACAACAAATAAATTTTTTATTACCACATCCATTCCTTATTTGAATGCGGCACCTCATTTGGGGCATTCTCTTGAATATGTAGAGAGCGATGTAATTGCGCGGTACCAACGCATGATTGGTAACGACGTTTTCTTTTTAACTGGCGCAGATGAGCATGGAGCAAAGATTGTGCGTTCGGCTCAAAAAGCAGAAAAGAGTCCAAGACAATTTGTTGATACTCAAGTAAAAATTTATCAGAAATTATTGAACGCGCTTAATATTTCCAACGATGATTTTATTCGCACGTCGGATGAGATAAGGCACTGGCAAGGAGCTTGTGTTTTGTGGAAAAAACTGTATGACGCGGGAGACATATATAAAGGAACTTATCGCGGGCTATATTGTGTGGGTCATGAGGCATTTATTACAGAAAAGGATTTACAAAATGGAGCATGTATTGATCACAAGACAATTCCTGAACAAATAGAAGAAGACAATTATCTTTTTCGTCTTTCTAAATATACGTTACCAATTCGTAAGGCTATTGAAAAGGGAGATATTGCGATTATTCCGGAAACTAGAAAAAATGAAACACTCAAAATGCTGGATGAGGCTGAAGACATAAGTTTTTCTCGGCCGTCAAAAGATATTGCGTGGGGCGTGCCAGTGCCGGGAGATTCTACACAAACAATGTATGTATGGTGTGACGCTCTTTCAAATTATATTACCGCGATTGGCTATGGAAGAGATAATGATAATTTTGGAAAATGGTGGCCAGCTGACGCGCAGATTATAGGAAAAGATATTTTACGATTTCATTCTGTAATATGGCTTGCGATGCTGATGTCCGCAAAATTAGCTCTGCCTAAAACTATTTTTGTACACGGATGGATTCATGTAGAAGGGGAAAAAATGTCAAAAACTATTGGGAATGTTGTAGAGCCCCTGCAGTTAATTAATAAATATGGCGCAGACGCGGTGCGATTTTATTTGATTCACGAAATTTCAACCTTAGGAGATAGCGACTACTCGGAAGAGTGTTTTGTAAAAGCGCACGAAGGACTTTTAGTAAAAGGCGTTGGCAATTTGTTGAGTCGCACGGCGACGATGGTAAATAATTTTGATTTTGTATCTAAGCCATCACTGGATGCTTTGGTAAGATTTCCTTTTAAAACAAATCTAGGAGAACTTGTTACAAATACAGAAAAAGCGTCATTGGAAAGCATGGCTCCGGCTTTTTGGGTGGATGATGTGTTGGAGCCGGCGTATCATTCCGCGATGGCCAGCTATTCGCTCAACGAAGCGATAAAAAAACTTTGGACGCTTTTCCATATGCTAGACCAATATATAGAAGAATATAAAGTCTACAAAATTGTAAAAGAAAAACCGGAAGACGCAAAAGTAATGTTATGGCATCTCTTGTATTCAATTGCGTCCGGAGCGTTACTTTTAAAGCCATTTATGCCGGATACGGCAGAAAAAATCCTTACAACGCTCGGGGTGGAAAATATACCAAAAGAATCATGGAAAGAATTTCGCATCGGCGAAATCCCTCATTTGTTTTCGAAATTAGAGAAATAAAAAGACGCGACTAAATTCCGCGTCTATCAAAATTATAATTTTTTAGCTTGTTAAGACCAATACCAACATAAGTGGTCACAAGATAGCGGCGCCTAGTCCATAAATACACCATTTTATAAATCTAGTTTTTTCAACTTTTTTTTCTGATTTCTTTATTTCTAGCACAACAACAAGGATTGCGAATGTTAGTACTATAATAAATCCTAAAAAATATATACCCCCACAAAACCCAAGAAATAGATTTTCCATTTTTAATCTTCTTTCATTTGTCTAAAATAATGATATTCTAAAGAGGTTATTATGTCAACATTTTCAAAAGACTTTATGGTAAATGATATTATACAATCTATATTTATCCCTAAACTTATAGATATTCACGCGCATGTCAATTTTAACGCGTTCAAAGATGATTCGGACGATGTTATGCGAAGAACTCTAGATCAAAAAGTTGGGATGATTTTGGTTGGGTCCCAAATAGACACCTCACGGCGCGCGGTTGAGCTTGCAAATAAATATGATAAAGGAGTTTGGGCGGCGACAGGCCTACATCCAATTCATTTGGTAGAAGGCTATTGGGATCATAAAGAAATTGGCGTTTCCAATGGTATGATATTAAAAGGATTTAAATCGCGAAAAGAAGAATTTAATTTTGATGAATATTACAAAATTGGGATGGATAAAAAAACAGTGGCAATTGGCGAGTGCGGACTTGATTATTTTCGACTGGAAGCGAACTTGGACGTCGGACGTCCAAATGGA
>ERZ1292629.2447-Hain-H43-01um-R1-2447-length-15643-cov-6_pt1 | contig 15643 bp, 24 predicted proteins | sample MGYA00564399_ERZ1292629 | MGnify/ENA primary metagenome ERZ1292629 (study PRJEB36523, sample SAMEA6512636) | groundwater metagenome | collected 2019-01-08 | study: AquaDiva: Metagenomics assemblies of 32 groundwater samples
AAATCCATGCCCAACATGGGATTTGAATAAAATCAGGGGAATTTCCACCCCCGGCAGGGGCATTCATGCGTAAAATGTTCAAATCCCATATGGGGGTGGACAAAAAATAATTCGAATCTTGGGCGGGGCATGGAATTGAAGGATGTTCGAATCCCCAACGCGGATTTGAAAAGCAAAAGTATAAAAATGAAAATCAATTTAACATAACATGACAAAAGAAAGTTCAAAAAGAGGTTACATGAATAAGGGAGAAATCGAAGAACATCTAAAGAAGTTAAAAACTAATGAGGGCAGAATTGGATATCTAACCAAAGTAATTGCTTACAATGAAATGAAAGGAAGAAAGCTTCTTGCTCCTCAAACAGTACAATATGCAAGAGAAATTCGACAAGAGCTTTATGAAAAAAGAGAACCTCATTTAAGTAGAACTTTAGAACTATCTTCAAGTTATGATAATTTAACCGGTGATGAGCCAAAAGGAAGAGTAGTCTTACCTGGAGAATTAGAAAAACATAAAAGAAAAAAAGGAAAAGATTTAGGAGACAAATTAATGTCAATCATTGCGATTGTTGGTTTGGGTGCTGGCATATTTTTTTTATCTCCAATCATTACTGGTAATGTTATTGGTTCATTAAATCAAAATAACTCTAATATCATTGGAGCTGTATTATTAGCGGTGGGATTAATTGGAGTTTATATGTGGAGAAAAAATAGTCATACTAAAAAAAGAGGAAAAAGTAAGAAGATAGCTTGAAGAAGAGGTGAAAGGGGCAATCCCTAAACACAAAACGATACTTTTAAATATCCCAAATATTTGATATTATTAACATGATCCCTGGTGATCCTACGGGGTCGCCAGATGAGTCTTTTTTTGCTTAATTATTTAAACTTCATTCTGCATATCTTTGAATGGAGAATACAATAGTTTTCATTGATGCTGGTTTTTTATCTAAGCTCTCAAAACATTTTGGTAAAGGGAGATATTTAATTTATGATTTATTTGAGTTCCCAAAATGCATAGCAAAAAAACAAAGTTTATTCTGTAAAAAGACTTTTTATTATACTGCTCCTCCTTTTATTTTGGATAAGCCATCACCTGAGGAAACAAGAAGAAAAAAGAATTATGATAATTTTATTGAGAAGCTTTCAAAAAATAAAGACTTTATTATAAGAGAAGGAAGATGCCAAAGATTAAAGATTGATGGAAAGTTTGTGTATAAGCAAAAAGGTGTTGATTCTTTAGCGATCATAGATTTAATTAATGTTCTAATTGATTATCCTGATGTTAGAAGGGTTATTATTATTGCATCAGATTCAGATTTTGTCCCTGTTATAAATGATTTGAAGAGGAGAGGAATAAAAACAATCCTCTATACATATTACGAAAGGGGCAGAAAAGCTACATTTTCAACATCAAACGAACTGATAAAATCTGTTTACAAATATGTTTTATTGGCTGAGGAAGATTTTACTTCGTGTCCAATAAAGCGAGGTAAGAGTGAAAAATCAAACGAAAATGGAAAATAGTAAACAAGATATTTTTGAAAGAATAATTAATTCTAAAGATAACAAAGAGAAAGTTAGAATACTTGAAAATTTCTGGTTAAATGAAAAGAGAGAGCCTAATGAAAATATAAAAATCATCAGAAAAGGAATAGATATCCTTGAAAAAGGAACAGATAAAGAAAAGATAATTGCTTTACAGGTAATAAGCAGAACAAGTGGTTTTCCTCTATCAGATCAACTTGAAAAAATATTCAAAGTGTCAGGTACTAAAACTATTAAAGATAAAGAAACTGTAAGTTATGACGAATTAAAAAATGTAATAAATAAATGTCTGGAATTTTTAACAGACAAAAATGGGAATTTGAGATTTGCAGCCGCAAATACATTAGATTACTTGAAAAGTAATCTTTCTAAAGCAGATCATGAAAAAACCTACAAGAGAATATTAAGCTTAAGAGAAACAATCAATGATAAAAGAAGAAAGACTATTGAATACTGTATTGAAAAGTTTAGACCAAGAGATATATCTTTTATAGAAGATATTATTAATGCAAATTATGGAAAGATAGTTAATAATTTTGATCCAAAAGTTGAAGAAATTTGGGAAGACAATAAAGGGTGGGCAGAAAAGTTGGGAAATGCTTATTATGATTCGGTTTTAAAAGAAAGTGAAGAATTCATTAAAAAAGACACTAAAGAAAATGTCGGTTATAATATGTTTGTTGATGGAATAAAAGTTGGGTTAGATATTATCATGCCTTTACTTGATGAGGAAATGCAAGAAAAAGCTAAAGATAAAATTGAACAAATGCTGACTAAAAGAGCTTTTACTGAACAGATGGGAGAAAATTTATGGAACGAAGGAGCATATGCTAAAACACTGAATACTAATGATCCTAATTTTCAGGAGAAAATGAAATATTTTGAAGAAAAACCTAATGAAGTTAAAGATTTTAATTGTAAAAATTGTAACAAACCAATAGGTAAGCATAACTTATATTGGCATGAAAATTTATGTAATGATTGTTTTTTTGATAAACATGGAATGTAATTATTGTAATCGATACGACAGAAAAATAAATAAATTCTAATAACTTAAATTGATTAACTGATACAAAAAGAGGAAAGAACAAGAATTTCCTTGAAGAAGTAAATAAAGGGAAAGTCCCGCGCGGGGCATAACGTAAGTCCATGCCCAATATGGGTATTTCCCAAAAAATGGCAAAAAGTCACTTTCGGCAGGGGCATAAATTTTCTCATTACACCAAAAATTTTAAAAACTATGAATAATTGGCTTAAATATGGAATTAAAAATTGTATTAGAAGAGCAAGATGAAGGTGGATATACTGTTCATGTACCTGCTTTATCAGGTTGTATTTCTGAAGGAGATACTTTAGAAGAAGCTATAAAAAATATTAGAGAGGCAATTATGCTATATTTAGATACAGAGATTATAGATTTTAGCGGAAAAGGAAAAATAATAGACATTGAAATTTAAAATGAGGCTCCCTCAAATATCTGGAAAAGAGTTGATAAGAATTTTAAGTAAATTTGGATTTATTTTTGTAAGACAAAAAGGCAGCCATGTTCAACTTGAGAAAGTTGCAGGTAAAGAAAATATTAAGCTGACTGTGCCCATGCATAATCAATTAAAAAGAGGAACACTATCACATATAATAAAAGCTTCAAAAATAAACGAAAGAGATATTGAAGAATATTTTTAAACCCCTTTAAATCTATAACTAGCAGAAGTATGATTATCCTAATTCATCTAAGAGTTTTGGGGATAAGAAAAGAATTAATATCCCTAATAAAAGAGGAATAAAAAGACTTAGTTTATAATTAGATGGGAAAAAGTACTCATCTATTAATCCCCAAATTCCCCTCCAAATACTAATTAATAAAACCCCCAATAATAGAGAAAAAATAATTTTTTTGTAATTAAGCAATAAATTTTTATCTTCCATATAAATAAGTAAAGAAAATACTTATAAATCTTTCGGACAGGCTTATGTTTTTAAACCCCTTTTATCTTTTTTAATTATGTCATTTAAAATTTTATTTAAGGATAAAAAAACAAAAGCAAGAATAGGAATTATTCAAACAAAAAAAGGAAATATAGAAACTCCTTTTTTTATGCCTGTTGCAACAAAAGCTGCTGTGAAATTTGTTGATACAGAAAAAATAAATGAGATAAGTGATGCTGTGATTTCAAACGGATTAATTTTATCTCTTCGTCCTGGAGCTCGTATAATAAAAAAGGCAGGTGGAATTGGAAAATTCATGAATTTTAAAGGAATTAATATAACTGATTCTGGTGGCTTTCAAATGTATACTGATTCAATTTACATAAACTCTAATAATAAAGGGGTTTTATTTAAAAACCCGTTTTCAGGAGAAAAGATTTTTATTAGTCCTGAAAAAGACATGGAAATACAGCTTGCAATTGGTTCTGAAATTGCAATGTGTTTAGATTGCATGCCTCTTTATAATCATTCTAAATCAGAAATTAAAAAGGCTGTTGAAAAAACAGGTTTATGGGCAAAAAGATGCAAAAGCTATCATGATAAATTGCAGAAAAATAAAAAGCAAAATCAAAAACAGCTATTATTTGGAATAACACAAGGAGGGGTTTACAAGGATTTGCGCAAAAAATCTATATCTGATTTAGCAAAATTAGATTTTGATGGTTATTCAATAGGAGGCTTGGGCTTAGGAGAAACAAAGAAAGAGCAGGAGCAGATAATTAGGCTTCAAAAATCACTTATTCCTGACAAGCCAATTTATTTAATGGGGATTGGAGATCCTTTGGAGATTTTACAAGCTATTTCATTAGGAATTGACATGTTTGATTCAAGAATGCCTACTCAGAATGCGCGGCGAGGAACACTTTTTACTTCAAAGGGAAAAATAAAGATTTTAAATAAAAAATATGAAAAAGACTTGAAACATATAGATGAAAAATGTGATTGCTTTGTATGCAAAAATTATTCAAGAGCATATATAAGATACTTGGTTTTGCAAGATGAGCCTGTTGGAAAAGAGCTTGCTTCTTATCATAATCTATATTTTATAAGTAATTTAATAAAACAAGCTAAATATGAAATTAGAAAAAATACTTTTAGTAGGTTTGTTAAAGATTTTAAGAAAAAAATAAAAAATTAAAGTTTAAAGTTTCTTGCAAAATGTCCTATTACAGGAGTTGGTTTCATTTTTCCTGAAAGTGCATTTACCCATGATATTAACCATAATAAAAATATGATTAACTGAGCAATCCACCATAATAAATTACCTAACCAAAGTAGAGTGATAATACCCCAGAATACCCATCCTGCTGCAGACAATAATAAAGTTGCTATAAAAACAACTAAACTTTGTTTTGCATAATACATTACATATTTATCATCTCTTTTTGCAATCAGTGCTATTATAAAACCAATTATGCTAAGAAATGTTGCTAAGAATGCAAACAGCATTGAATCATTCTTATTAGTTAGTTCCTGCTCTCTACCTCTTTTTCTCTTTGCCATTTTACCTCCTTTTAGTATATTAAAATAGATTTTTGCGTTTATAAATCTTGAGATAATGTTAAGTAAAGTATCCAACTTAACATTTGCTCTCCATCTAACAATGTCGAGATCATTCATATAATTATTAATAAATATCAGCGAAATCTTCGAGCAGGAGGAGAAGATTGAGCAAGAATAATTTGAGCCGAAGATAAGTGAGGCGAAAGTAATGTTAAGAAGCAAGGTTTACTTAACAGATCATAAAAGATTTTGGTAATTCTGAAAGTGTGTTGCAGGATGATAGAGAGCAGAGATTAAGCTAGTTTCTTTTACAAAAGAAGCAAAAGAGAAAAAAATAAAAGGTTGCAAAAGAAAGCTAACGCGAGAGATAAGCTGCTTGATATATTTTATATTTTACACTTAAGAATGATTATAAGAATTAGAAATTAAGTTATAATTTCAATCCCATCTCTGTGCTTTAAAACATGTTCTTTGCCAATTACTCTTTTTGTTCTTGCATCAATTGCTCTTATGAAATTTTTTCCTAAGTCAGTATGAACTATAAATGCAAAATCTAATGCTGTTGAGCCATTTGGAAGAAGAAAGCAATCAGGAAGAATATTTCCTTTACTGTCTGCTAATTTGCTTCCTGCTGGAAATACTGCAATATAATCTAATAATCCAAAAACTGTTTTGTTTAAAACTTCTTGGATTCCTGTTGAACCATAAACATCTAAAACTTTTTCTTTAATTGTTTCTAATGCTTGCTTTTGAGCTTGACTTAATTGTTTTAAAACTTTAAAATTTGATTCTCCTGGAATGTATTCTATTAATCCGTGTTTAGATGCTTCTTTCAATGCAAGCTCTGAATCTGCAGAGCATGGAATTATAATTAAATTTGGAAAATTAGATTTTATTTTTTTTAGGTTTTCAGCTGCGTTTTCAGTATCAGATTTATTAGCTGCTATTATCATTGGTTTGCTAAAATGCCTTAACTCATGACAAAATCTTAGTAATTCCTTATCTGTCCACTTGCTTGGCTGAGTTGTGTTAAAATTATGCTTTAAAATAACATCTCTAACCTGATTTTCTGTTATTTTTAATCCTGAAAATTGTTTTGCGACTGATTTTGCAAATTCTTCTTTTGTGCTCTCTAGTTTTTTTGTAAAATCTTTCCAGACTTTTTTTAATATTCTTAAAAACCATAGGTCTAATTCTTTTTCTAAGAATTCAATATCTTGACTTGGATCATAGTCTTTTTCTTTTAAGAGTTTTCCTTCTATGTTTGTTTCTCCTGAAATATCTACAATATGAATAAAAGCATCTGCTGCTGTTAAGTCATCTAAAAATTGGTTTCCTAGACCCTTGCCTTCACTTGCACCTGGAACTAATCCTGCAACATCCATTAGTTCAACTGGAACAAATCTTATATGATTTATGCAAAAACCTGTTCTTGGATTGCACTGGACATTAAATTCTTTGTCAATGCAGTCAATTTTAACATAACCTATTCCATGATTTGGCTTTATTGTTGCAAATGGATAATTTGCAATTAAAACATCTGCTAAAGTGCATGCTTTGAAAAATGTGCTTTTGCCTGTGTTAGGCTTTCCGACCAATCCTATTAACATTTTATATTCCGTATATTTAATTTATTAATTATTAACATAATATTAAGATTAGTTTTAGGTTTTATAAGTTTATTGATAGGAGTATCTACACTCAAATTTAAAAACTAATTAATTCTATTTAAAAAATGATAAAAACAATAATTTTTGATGCTGGAGGGGTTTTATTTGAAACTGACTGGGATAAAGCTAATAAAGATTTTAAAGAAAAAACAGGGAAAGTTTTATTTATAAGATCTGCTGGAAGCAAAGAAGCTATTGAAGAGTTTGATAAAACTATTATTGGACAAGGAAGCATGGATAAAGTTTTAGAATTGTTGGGAATTAAGAAGAAAGATATTAAAAAAGCTAAAAAGCAGTATATTGAAGATTATATAAGATATAAAATAATTAATAAAGAACTTTTAAGTTTTATTGAAAAATTGAAAGAAAGTTATAGAGTTATTTGTTTAACAGATCTTAGTCCTTATCATTTTGAAGCAAACCAGAAAATAGGACTTTTTAATATTTTTGAAAAAGTATTCGCTTCAAATATTGTTGGAATGAGGAAGCCTGATTTAAATCTTTTTAAAAAAGTTTTAGATGAATTAGGAGTAAAACCAGAAGAAGTTATTTTTATTGATGATAATCAAGCAAATATTGGTGCTGCAAATTATTTAGGAATTAATGCTATTTATTATACTGAATTTCCAGATATAACTAATCTAAAAAAGCAGATTAATAGCCTTTTAAGATAATTTTATAAATAAAGAAATACTTACAGGCTCATGAGCCTGTAGCTCAGCTCGGTTAGAGCACTGCTCTTATAAGAATGTGACTCATAAGAGTTATAGTTGAATAGCATTTTGCTAAGCAAGGCAGGGGTCCGCGGTTCAAATCCGCGCAGGCTCATTTTTATTATGAAAAAGAGAGTAAGAAGGGTTTTGAAAAAAGGCAAGCTTGTTTCAACAAGAACAGGCAATGTTGTTATTCATTTAGCTAATAAAATTATAAAAGAATTAAAGCCTTATTGTTCTAGAATTCAGATTGCAGGAAGCATAAGAAGAAAAGAAAAAAATCCTGTTGATATTGATATTGTTTTAATTCCTAAGAATAAAAGTGGCAAGCAAAAAATACAAGAGATTATGAGAAAAAAAGAAAAAGCAAGATTTATTCAAGGAGGTGAGAAAGAATCTGTTTTTAGAATAAAAGGTGTTAAAGTTGAATTATATTATACAAATAATCAGGAATGGGGTGCTTGCTTGCTGGCTTATTCAAGCAAAACAGGCTCTAGCATTGGATTAAGAATGGTTGCAAAAAGAAAAGGGTTTAAATTAAACCAGCACGGTTTATTTAAAAATAATAAAAGAATTGCAGGAAGAACAGAAGAAGAAATCTATCATACTTTAGGAAGGCCTTGGAAGTCTCCTGAGAGAAGATGATAAAGAAAGATTTAAATAGTAATATCAATTGATATTATCATGGAAAATCAAATATCAATGTCTAACAATGAGAATGCAAGATCTCCTACTTTGCAGACTGTTTTAATGGTTGAAAAGTTTATTGATGATAATTCTGGAGAATACAAAAAAACAGACTTATTTAAGAATCTCCCAAAAAAAGTAATGTGGCAGACTTTTCAGGTAATAATGGAATATTTAGAAAGCATAAATAAGATAGTTTATGATAAAGAAGGTTATGTTGTTTATATTTGGAATCCTGAATTTGCAGCAAAATATGCAAATAGAAAAGATTTAACATGGAATGCGAAGTAAGATTTGCAGATGAAAAATTAAAAGAAGCTTTTGAGACTCTTGAATACAAAGATAAAGAATTTTATGAAGAACTGCAAAAAGCAAGAGATGAAATATGCAAAAATGCTTATTGTGGTAGAAACGTTAAAAAGAAATTAATTCCTAAAGAATATATTCAAAGATATAATCTAAATAATCTATGGATATATGATTTAAGAGATGGTTGGAGATTATTATATACTATCTCTAATTTAGGAAGAGTAGATATTTTGGCAATAGTATTAGATTGGATGAATCATAAAGATTATGAAAGGCTTTTTGGATTTTAAGATGATAATTAAAGTAAAAGTAAAACCTGGTTCTAATAAGCAAGAAATAATCAAGATTAATGATGATGAATATAAGATAAGCTTAAAAAAACGAGCAGAAGATAATAAAGCAAATATTGAACTTATTAAGCTGTTGAAGTCATATTTTAATAAGAATATAAAAATTATTAAAGGATTGAGAAGTAGAAATAAGATTATAGGGGTTGAAAAAAATGCAAATTACTTATTTGGATAATTTTTATGAAGAATATTTTATAATTGGAAATAAAATTGGTTTGGTCATGGATCCTGTCAACAAGAAATTATACTATACTAAGGATATCTTTGAAATTAAAGCAATAGAAAATCCTTTTTGTCGACCTGCGGTTAGGTATAAAGATGTTAAAGATGCTTTGGTTGACACTATGATTGAAGCAATAAATAATAATAAAAGTAAAGCGTTTGCTAGAATATTTACTAAAATAAGGAGAAGTATAAGAAATGTCCATTAAATATGAACGAGCTGATGATATACAGAGAATTTTTAATGAAATTGCTGAAATGATGTTTCCTCATGTTAGATTAGATTCTGTTGTTTGCTTGAGAAGTCATGGAAGCACTAGTCGAGGAACAATTGCAAGATGCCATGCATTAGGAAAAGCAATGCAGATTGCTTTGGGCAGAAAAGGATTTTATTTAATAGAAGTTATAAGCGAAAGATTTGATAAAATGAGTAATGAAGAAAAAATAAAGACAATAATTCATGAGATAATGCATATTCCTAAGAGTTTTGGAGGAGGTTTTAAATTTCATGATTTTGTTACAAGAAGAAATGTTGACAGGATTTATGAACAATATGTGAATTTGAAAAATATTTCTTTTACAAAAGAAACAAAAGAGGTAAATAAAGAAAGAGATAATAACAACTTTTATTAATGTAATTGATTTTTAAGAAGAGAGGAGATGAGTGTAAAGAGGTGTAAGATTTTAGATAATAATGAGATTTAAATTTAAATACAAAAATAAGAATTTTAGCTTTAATGTAAAAAAATGCACAAGCATTTTTTCTAAAGCTCGCGGATTAATGTTCAGAAGACTAAAAAATGCTCCAAATCTGCTTTTTATTTTTAAAAAGCCTGGAAACTATTCAATTCACTCATGCTTTTGCTTTTTTGATTTTGTTGCTGTCTGGTTTTTAGGCAATAAAATTATTGATGTAAAGATTGTTAAGCCCTTTAGGCTTTGTGTTTTGCCGTCGATAAAGTTTGATAAATTGCTTGAGATACCATTAAACAATGAGAAAAACATAAAACTTTTAGAAAAGTTTTTAAAACACAGATAAATCATCGTCGGAGAAAGATTTAAATACATCAGATGATTTTGTTAATTATAATTTTTATGAAAAGGAGGTAAAAAAATGGGAAAAGTAATTGTAAAGCATGCTATCAAAAGAAAAAAAGGTTTTCTTTATTATGTAGACGGCAAAGGAAATGTCTGCGAAGCAAAAATGGCTAGAGGCGGAAAAAGAAAAAAGAAAAGAAGATAAAGATAATTTTTGATTCTTCTGGGTGAGGTGATATTATTTTATTTTTATTTTTTTATAATTAATTTTTGTGGTTTATTCTGATTTTAATAATTCAGAAATATATTTTGTTGTAATCATATATGCTAAAATAGAGTATCTCCATCCAAGATTATGCTCTTCAAAATGAGGCAAACCTGATTCATTTAAATCAAATCCAGGATGAATACCCAAACTGATATTTCTTAATCCTACTCTTTCATCCCAGTTTAATCTTATGTCTCCTTCATCTATTTCTATTTCTAATAAATCTTCAGATATTTTTTCTAATCCTTTTACATAATTTTCTATTTTTTCTTTTCCTTTTTGAGCATAAAATTTTGGTACAATTTCTTTATAATTCATAGGAAGATTCACTTTTGGTAAAACAGTCTTGTCTTTATCAAGTTCTAATGTAGGATATAATATTTCTATTGGTAACTTGAATTCAGATTTTTTCTCAGTCATATTTTTCATTACAAAAAAGCATTTATAAACATATATTTGATTGAATATTTATGTCAATAATATTAGGAATTGAAAGCACTGCTCATACATTTGGAATAGGAATTGTGCGCGATGGAAAGATTTTGTGTAATATAAAAGATAGTTATACAACAGAATCAGGAGGAATTATTCCAATGGAATCTGCAAAACATCACAGAGCTGTTTGCAATGATGTTTTGAAAAAAGCTCTTGAAACAGCTGGAATAAATGAAAAAGAAATTAATGCAATTGCTGTTTCAAATGCACCTGGTTTAGCTCCTTGTTTGTTAGAAGGATTAAAGTTTGCAAAAAAACTTGCTAAAAAATTAAATTTAAGTTTAGTTCCTGTTAATCATTGTGTTGCTCATTTGGAAATTGGAAGATTATCTGGAGCAAAAGATCCTGTGCTTCTTTATGCATCTGGAGCAAATACTCAGATAATTGCATATGCTGAAGGAAAATACAGGATTTTTGGAGAGACTTTAGATATTGGTGTTGGAAATTTTATTGATACTTTTGCAAGATATTCTGGAATTGGTTTTCCAGGAGGGCCTAAAATATCTGAATTTGCTGAGCATGGAAAATATATTGAACTTCCTTATTCAATAAAAGGAATGGATGTTGCTTTTTCAGGCATGTTGACTAATTTGAAGCAAAAGTTTGAGAGTAAAAAATATTCTATTGAAGATTTAAGTTTTTCATTGCAAGAAACAGCTTTTGCAATGCTTGTTGAAGCTGCTGAGCGTGCGCTTGCGCACACTGGAAAAAAAGAATTATTAATTGGAGGGGGAGTTGGATGCAATACTCGTTTGCGTGAAATGTGTGAGATAATGTGCAATGAAAGAGGATGCAAGGTTTTTACTCCTTCAAATGATCTTTTAACGGATAACGGCGCTATGATAGCATTCCAAGGAGAATTGCAAATTAATGAAGCAATTCCCCCTGAAAGATTTGATGAAATAGATATTAAACCACGTCAGCGTACTGATGATGTTGAAATAAAATATAAATAAGGTCAAATATTTCTATTAAAATTAAGTTTATATTAACTTATTAATAGTAACAAATAGAAAGATTTAAATATAGGGGATTTATATAAAAGTCATGGCAAATCCTAAATATGTTTGTGCAATGAAACCAGAAGAAATTATTCTTTGTGGTCCTTTAGAAGAAGGAAATTATATTGAGGCATATAAGGAAAAAGTAAATGATATACTAAAGGGTATAAAAAATCCTTCTTTAAAAGGAAAAGTAGAAAGCAGTTTAGGATATTTTGAAGCTGGAAATGATGGAAAATTAGCTCAATCAAGCCCTTCTAGATTAGTTGTTTTTCAGGAAATTCTTCCAGAAGGAAAAATTCTTGTTTCAAGGCCAAGATTAGAAATTGCAAAAGAAAATAATCCTGATTTTATGTCTGGCTTTTATGTTGATTGTGGATTAAATCTTGTTTCAGGCACTAAATATAAAACAAATCCCGTTCAAGCAAAAGCACTGGCAGCTGACTTGAAAAAAACAGGGATTAAATTAGATAATGCAAAGTTGATTTCTTATAATCTTTTAACTTATGATATTAGTGGTAAATCTCTAAGTGGATTGATTTTTAAATTATCTGAAAAAGGAAAAGATATAGTAAGAAGTTCTGTTTTAAATACAGATGATTTCACATGGGATTACAAACCCTCAGAAAGTGGGTTGTTCGGGGCTTGTCTTTACGCTGGTGGCTACTGGGGTGCTAGTGTTGAGGATCTGTCTGACTCTGGCTTGGGTGGTAGGGTAGTTGTTGAAACAACCAGCGAAGCTGGTTCGCGCGAACTTGAAAGCTTGACAAAAAAAGCAAATGAAATTTTAGCAGAACAGAGAGAGGAAAGAAAAAGGCTTATCGCAGAACTTTCTAAATAATTAAATACCCTGATTTCTTTATTATATTCCTAGCTATATTGATATAGCTGGGCTACACGCCAGTTTGTTAGCACATCATTTAGATTTATTTTAAGTCATAAAATACAGAAGCGACATTAAGTACCAAAAAGGAAATATGAAGCTTCAGTGAAAAACCCAATGGTTTTAATTGACAAGCTGGCTATAAGTTTGGTGGGTTGTTCAGAACTTATCTTAACACTGATGGCAACTGGAATGCTAGTGATGAGAATCTGTCTAACTCTGACTTGAATGGCAGAATAGCTCAGATATGGCTAGGGTTTTTATCTTGGAGAAATTATGTTTAATAATGGAATCAGTTTAGATGCTGATAAAGTTGACATCAGGCCAAGAGAAAGAACTGATGAAGTTGAAGTTGTGTGGAAGTAAAAAATTCCCTTTTAATTTTTTTGAGAAGATTTAAATATCTCTTATATTTTTTCAATCTATGATTAAATTAGGAGTTGCTAGAAAGTATCATAAAAATTTATTACCTTATTTAGAGGTTTTAAAATTAAATTCTATATCTCTTTATGAAATGGGATTTGCGTTTAGTATCCCTTCAGAATTATCAAAAGAAGTTTTGGAATTTGCTAAAGAAAATAACATTGTTCTGACAGGGCATTTACCTTTTTATATAAATTTTGGCAACAAAAATCAAGTAGATAAATCTATAGAATATTTAAGAAAGGGATTGGCTATTGCAGATAAGCTTAATGGCGTTTCTGTTTTCCATCTTGGGTTTTATATGAAGAGAAATTTTACAGAAATAAAAGCAGATATTCTAAGGGGGATTGAAGAGGTTTTAACTTTAAATCTAAAGAATGGGTATTTAGGAATAGAAACAACTGGAAAACAGACCGCAATTGGAAAGTATGAAGAAATTATAGAATTAATTAAAAGTATTAACCATCCAAATGTCATACCGATTATAGATATAGCTCACATGTATGCAAGAAGTAATGGATTATTTCCCTCAAAAAAAGAAGATTTTAAAAAAATATTAGATGATTTGGATAAACTCTCTCTTAAAAAATTATATTTTCATGCAGGTGGTGTGGAGTATGATAAAGGAAATGAAAAAAAACATATTAGTGTTAAGAAATGCGAACCCCCTCTTGCTTTTTTATTAGAAGAATTAGAAAATAGAGGACAAGATGCATTTGTTATCATAGAATCACCAACTTCTATTGAAGATATAAAATGGATAAGAGAAAATAAAAATGATCTTTTGGATTATACACACTCACAATTATTGAAGAATAAGAAACAAAATCTTTTACAAGAATTTTTTTGATGTTATTCTAATTATATCAGAAGTTACATCTGTTAGTATTTTTGAACCATCTATATGCACAATATTATATTCCTTAGAAAATCTCTTACAGATTTTTATGTAAAGAGCATCTTCTTTTTTGTATCTTTTTCTGAAAAATGAATCTGGCTTATTTCTATTTTCAGATCTTTTTTCTCTTTCTTTATGCGGAGTATCAACGAAAAATGTTAAATCAGGGATAGTACAAAAAGAATTTGCTTCTCTAATCATTTGGATAGGGATATTTTGCATCTGTTGGTAAACAAAAGAAGACAAGACATATCTATCTGAAATAATAAAATTATTATTCCTTAATCTTTCTTGGATATATCTTGTATGTAAAAATCTATCTGCGGTTAACAAGTATAATATGGCCAAATTTTTATCTAATTTCTCCTCGTTAACTGATAATGTTTCTATAGTTTCTTTAATTTCTTGATTAAAGGGCTCTTTTGTTAGAGTCACCTTTTTCCCTTGGTTTATTAAATATTCTGAAAGTTTTGAAGTGAGAGTAGTCTTTCCACTTCCGTGTCCTCCTTCAAAAACTATAAACTTCCCCATTTTATTAAATAACATATAAACTTTTCTCAAGATATTTATTAAAATGTTTTTGTTTGTTGGGATATTTTTCCCATATATTTTCTAGACTTTCTTTATGTAAGTTTCCAATGTATTCTACTTCTTTGTCACTTGAAAAAATCGGGGATGCCACAACATTTCCATCTGGATGGATTAATAAAGCGTGCCCCTCTCCAATTCTTTTCCAATCTGTGATTGTTATCCTTTGTTTCCATCCTTTTTCTTCTTTTGCAGATTTAAGTTCATTAAATATTTTATCTAATAAATATTTATCTTTTGTTTTTTCATATATCTCTTTGCCTCTTCCTTTAGGTATAGGTGTTAAGATCTTATGCTTTCTACCACCTAATGTATCTACTATCTGACAAATATCCTTAAGATAATCTAAATTTTGTGGAACTAAAACAGTCACAAAAGAATATTCTATTCCTTTTTCTCTTAAGTTGAATATGCCTTTGATAATATCATCATAACCCCCTCTTATAGTATTATGAATATTTCTTGGGCCATCTATCGTTACATCTGCATAATCGATGAGCCCAACAAGTTTAGTTGCATATTCTTTATCTACTTTTGTGCAATTAGTTGCAAGTGCAATTATATTTCTTTGATTTCTTAATTCTTTTAATATATCAAATATATCTGGTCTTAGAAGGGGTTCTCCCCCAGAGACAATTATTCTTTTAACATTCCTTATTTTGTTAATGATATCGCTTAATTCTTCTCTGCCTGGTTCATCTAATTGTTTTTCTTCACTGCAATAAATACAATGTAAGTTACATTTTCTTGTTACTTGCAATGTTAAAGTCATAGGTTTGTCTAAAGATTCTGGAACCTCTCCACAGAAATGATGATTTTCGAAATCAAAACCTATTTGTGACATATAATCAATATAGAACTATAACTTTTAAATATTTCTGTTTGTAATCATTATCCAGTTACTATTAATATCTATAAATCATATATTCAGAATTCCTAACTAAAGCTTTTTCAAAAGCTTTATAAACCTATATTTTATAATCTAAGTATTAAACCAATGACCGCAAGGGAGGAAAAATGGTTTCTGTATACGACATAGTAGAAAAAGCACGAAAGACTGG
>ERZ1292629.2448-Hain-H43-01um-R1-2448-length-15642-cov-4_pt1 | contig 15642 bp, 20 predicted proteins | sample MGYA00564399_ERZ1292629 | MGnify/ENA primary metagenome ERZ1292629 (study PRJEB36523, sample SAMEA6512636) | groundwater metagenome | collected 2019-01-08 | study: AquaDiva: Metagenomics assemblies of 32 groundwater samples
AATTCGGCCTCAAACTCCAAACCTTCATAAACCGCAGTCGCTTTTGTGGTAGTGTTTACGGCATCTATTCCATACTCCAAAGTTGAACCATCTGTCGTTTTCCAAGAAGCGTAAGTCGTTCCATTGTTGCTGAATACCGCCCCAAGCTCTGTAATGGTGCTTCCTGCTATATCGTGCACCAATCTATACTCTTGGTTTAGAACTATTGGTCTATTTCTTGCTCTTCTTCCATAAGACCAAAGCCCAGGATAATCTCCTCCATAAAAACCGAACAAGGCTAAATCGTTTTCAATAGAAACTCCGCCAGGGTTCACTGAACCTCCTTCTGGAATCGCTATTTGGGGTTCGGTGTTGGAAAAATCGGAAAAGAAAATCTCTCCATCCGCTCCACCCTGTAAAAGAGCAAGTTCGCCGTCAATCAAGGCGTTAATTCCTTTAATCGGAATTTTCTTTTTATTTACATAATTTGTCGCAGTAGGAATCCAAGACCAAATATAACCTTCTTCTTCTCCTCCTTGCGGAATTGAACCAAGAATCGCGTAATCTCCCCTGCTTTCAATCGCAGAGAGATTATTCCCTGGCTCTATATTCATCGCTTGAGGATTCCAAACGCCATCAAAATCAAGCAAAGCAAGATATTCTCCGTTGCACATCAGAAGATTTGCCGCCGCTCTTTTCATCGTATGCCAAGTTTCAGAAGTAATAAGGTCAACCTTCCAATCTACGCTTTCATCTCCCCAAGCGTCATTTCCCGGCATTTGTTTTCTTGCCAGAGAAGTTCCAGTCGCCCAAAAAAGATAATTTGTGATTACTCCCGCACTGCTTATTCCCCATTGACCCGCTCCCTTAATCGCTCCATTCGCATCGGTTGCTTTTAAGGCGACTCCGTGCTCATCGCTAATTGAATAAATCTTACCTGCATCTCCAAAAGCATAAGTAGTTCCATCAGCCCCTGCCACAAAAAACTTTATGAGGTCGGTTACCGTTCCCCCGCTTATTTTCACCATTGCTTGGTTGCAAGTAAGAGAATCCCGCCTTTTGTGTATATTCAGATGATTACCATACTTAAAAGAACCTTTTATTCCGCGATTATCTTCGTCTGACACTCCACCACGAAAAGAAGAAATTACATAAGGTATCATAAAATTATATTCAAACTATATAAAAGCAATAAAAGCGGAACACCTATCAGAATCAACAAATCCAATATCGTTTTAATATAAAACATTATTTCTGGCTTTATTGATAATCTTTTTCGGGTCGCCATAGTCAGCTTTCCAAAACTTGGCTCTCGCATAGTATTTATCGGCTTTTGATAGTTTGCATTTCTTTACATTGATGTTTTCAATCGCCCACTGAAGACGAAATCTGTAAGAATCGTCCTCTTGCAAAAAGAAACAAATCGCTTTTTTCATATTTTTGATTCTCAAACGCATATCAATAGTTGTTTCCATTTCTTCCATTAAAGTCATTATTCTCCACAACTCCTTCACAAAAGAACAAAGATTGTTTTCTGGCATCATATCAGGATACACTTTCGCAACTTGCTCAAAAATGGCGTGGAATATCTTTTCCTTAAAAGACTCTTTCATCTGCTCTAATGAGTTCATAAGGATATGCGCTCTTGGCATCCCTGGAAAAGGATATTTTTCATCTTCAAGCTCCATCTGCAAAGCTCCTTCTTTCGTTTTGGTTACCCGCGCTTTTGCGTATTTTCTTGTCTTGTAATACTGAACTGTTTCAGGCGGTTTTATCTTGTAAAACCGTTTGAAAAATTGGGTTAAAATCCAAATTATTATTCTACTCATAATTTCGTTTCCTCGCGCTGTGTGAAGCATTTTCCGCGAGGTTAATGCTCCACACAAACGAACATTACAAGGATAAATGTTTAGACGGTGTAGTATAATACCGCTCCTAGTTTCCTTCTCTGCGCCGGCACTTTCATTCCGAATAAGTTGAGTCCCTGGTAGAGCTTGGCAAATTGAGTTGTTGAGTCAATTACCCTGCTCTCTGACCACTTATGAGCAAAAGTGCAGAACGCTTTATGACAAGCCAATGCCTGACTTCCAGTAGCTCCAGCAGTGAAAGTTCCGTTTACCCAATCGCCATAATCGCTATCTATCGTTTGCCTTCCAGCACGGGTAGATACTTTTGACCCAGTAGCCAAAATAATATCAAACCCAGCCACCTTTCCTACTTTACCATTCAAAATCACAGCTTCATAAGCCATTGCGATTGCTGGTTGAAGTTGAGATGCTTTCAGTAAAAATCCCTCAAGAGCGGGATCAATTATCAGGTATCTCTCATCATCGGGGCAATCATTCTCATCAAGAGCTGTTTTAAGCTCCACAATAGCGTTATAAACATTGCTTGAGGTCATAGTAGTCGGAACAGACGCCTGAATCTCATAAAACCAACCATTTTCGTTAGTTGGACCTCCATCAGCAGTTTTATTTGCCCGACCCTCTCCGTGTAAACCATAAAGGATATCTCCTTCTCCTACATAAGAATCATTGCCAGTCTGCACTCTTCCGTCCCAGTTTTCAACCGTAACAGCGGCTGAGCTGGTAACTGACAAAATTCTCCACCAATCAGTAGCATAACCAGAAGTTGAAACCAATCTTATAGGTCTTCCCAATTCCGAAGCATTAAAGCCAAGACGATACAAAGTGCCGTTTACCCAGTTTTCCGCTCCGGGCCCGTCAGCATCAATCGTAATTGTGCCTCCGGTTGCGGAAGTTACAATGGAAGCGGAAGTATCCGCTCCATCTCCGCCTCCGCCCGCTTCAAGAGACCTCTGATTGATTCCAATCCAGTTGCCAGGTTTTACCCATTCAACTAGGGTCAAAAATTCAGTATCAACAATTCTTTCCAATTCGGATTCGGAATTCTTAATTAAAGAAGAATCCTCATCATTGACATAATCCATCACTTTATCAGACATATCTATGTCAAAGTTGTAGTATTTCTTTCTGTTAATGTGCAGAACTTCTTCGGTGTCAGTTGGACGCTGAATGGTCATATCCGTTCCAACGGTATAATCACCCACCACAATATCGTGCAGATAGGATTTGATATTTACCCTATCGCCGATTTTCTTGATTTCGCCTTCATACCTTTTGTTATCTTTAAGTTTCCTTAAAGTTCGGACTATATCTTATTTCGCAATAAATTGACCTAAATGATTTCTCTCAATTATTGGTCTAACTTTTTCTTGGTAATTGCGAATTTCAGCGTATAGTCTCTGAGGATTTCTATTGTGTATTTCTGCAACTTTCAAAATTATTTCAAAATCTTTTTCATCATATAAGTAATTTCCGCCATATTTTTTGTTTTGCATCATTCTTCCCTCTTTACTATTAGACCATTCATTCTTCCTCAATCTTCCCTCACAAAATTCTTTCACAAGATTTGCCTCTTCTTTTTTTGAAATAAGATACTTTGAAAGTATATTTAATGCTCTTACACACCTTTTAATTCCCGTAATAACAATCCACCAACAAGGTTTTCTTCTTCCTTTTCCTCTTTCACGATAATTTAGATAAAAAGCTAAATTATTTCTTTCTAGAATTTCCTGACATTTATCAATCAAAATCTTATTAGTGTTGGTGATTATTATTATAGGTGCAAAGAACAATGTTTCTTTTATTGTGCCTCGGTGGAGTCGGTGATGATTTATGGTTATACAACCCTCACCATCTATTATTCCGCCAAGCCACCACAATAGACTTTCCTGCTGATTGTCTCCTTGAATTTTAGATTGTTCCATAGTAAGGACTAAAATTATTTGAAGATTTTCCAGCAAATAGCTGAATTTTATACGGACTACGAAGGTTTTTAATCCGTATTGCAGGTAATCGGAGTAATCGCTTTCGCGTAAAATCTTTTCAGGACATTTGCGGCAAACGCTTCGCCAAAATTAGATACAGCCGTAAATTTATATTCTTTAGTCCTTAAATCATTTGACTAACTATTTTTAATGACCTATAATTAGGTGAGAAGTTTGCTATGATTAAACTTATTTGTAAAGTTTGTAATAAATCGTTTCAAGCAAAACCTTATCGCATAAATAAGGCAAAATTTTGTTCTCTTGAATGCTTTGGTATCTCTATCAAGGGAATCCACCCCAAAGGTGAATTTAAGAAAGGACAACATAATTCACCACAAACAGAATTTCATAAAGGTAATTTGCATCCTTATTTTGGTAAATCCAGCTTTGCTCTTGGAAAACATTGGAAATTATCAAAAGAAACTAAAGCAAGAATGAGCAAAGTGCAAAAATATAAACCTCATCCTAAAACATCAAAAGAATTACATCCAAATTGGAAAGGCGGAATTTCATCAGTAAATAAAACGATTAGAGGAAGTATTAACTATCGTTTATGGCGTGAACAAGTATATCTTTATGATGATTGGACTTGTTGGATTTGTGAAAACAGGGGTGGAAAATTACATCCGCATCATCTTAAAAAATTTTCTGAATTTCCCGAAGCAAGATTTAATCTTCAAAACGGAATTACCCTTTGTGAATTTTGCCATTACACTTATGGAAATCATCAAAAATAGTTAGTCAAACTCATTAAGTTCTTAAAGAACATTCTTTTTATTCCCACCGCGACTATTTTATATTTCTTGTTTTAATGACGCCTTTTCTGATGAGTTCAATATACTTTTTCTCATCAGTGGTTCTCAGTCTTTCCAAATCTTCCATACTCATTCCTTCCTGAACTACTCTTGGTCCGCTCGTGGGCTTTTCAAGACCCATTCTTTCGGGCGGTTCTACTTCCGACTTGCCGTATAAAAAGGCTTTTGCGAGAGTTTCTGCATCAACTCCTTTTGGATATTTGTAGCAGAATTCCTTAAACTCCGCTTCCTTTTCAGCAAGTAGGGGAAAAGCGACTTTGGCTTTGGAAAAATCCTTTTGCCACGCTTTTTCCTCTTTGTAGTCCAGTATATCTTTTTCCAGTTGCTCCTGTTTTTTTAGGAGCATCTTCTCGGCGTCAGTAAGCATATCCCAATCAGGATTCTCAGTGGAAGTTTCGCTGGCTTCCGCCAACTTGACTTCAAGTTCATTGACCCGCTCTTTGTTCAGTTTGTCTTCTTGAAGAAGCCGTTGAACTTCGCGAGCGGAATCGCTGAACTTCTTTTTGTAATTCACTTCGGACGGAAGCCCTTCGCCAGAAGTGTTGGTTTCTTGAGGAGTGCCTTCTCCTTCCGTCTCTAGAGAGGATGGAGCTCTTGGCTCTTCTCCCGCAGAGGTTGGGATAATTGGAGTTTCCTCCATAAAATTTGCCGTCCAATCCTTACGGACTTTGCAATAATCCATAAGTTCTTGGGTTTGGCGTTTATAACTTTTTACTCGTTTCTTCTATTAAATTGGCAATTTGCTCAATATCTTTAATGTTTCTTGCGACCATATTGTCTCTCATAGACACAAGCAAATCATATTCCGCTTTTATCGGGTCAATTACTGGCGGCAAATCCGCCATAACTTCCGCGTGGGTTTGTAAAACATCGGAAGTAATTCTGTTTTTTTTCGGTCTTCCTCTTTTCATTTTTTGAATGCCGCTTTTCTCATCGCCTTTCTTTGGCTTTTCGCCAAAGGCAGACCTTTTCTTTTAGTTTTGGCAAACTCTCTTAAACTCGCCGCAGGCATTTTTGCCATTGTTCTTGCCGCGCCTCTTAAACGAGCCATTGGCATTTTGCCTCTTTTTGCGGCTAAAGCTACTCCAGCCGCCATTTGTTGAGATTTTGAAATCGCAGGCATAAAATTATTTCTTTACTTTTAAGGACCTTTACACATTCTTTATAAATAAAGCGAAGATATCAACCGTTGTATTGCTATCGTCTCCCATATCAACCGTCCAAGTGCTGTCTGCCTCTGATTGAGGTATAGGCGCTTGAAAGAACATACTCTTAGTATCCTTAGCTGGAATAAATAAACTCAAAACGATATTACTTGCTTTGGTATCTCTAATGTCAATCAAAACCGCATTGGTGGAAGTATTAGCTCCCGTAACTAAAACCAAATCGTGGAATACTCCGCTAGCTCCAGCCAATAAAGTTGCTTCCGTGCCGTTAATAAGCGAAACATAAGCCGTAGTTGTTAAATCTCTCACCTGATAAGGATAAACAACTTGTCTGCCGACATCGTCAAAGAAAGCGTCAACTCTATCGGCATCACCCACCGCTGTCGGATTTGCGGTTCTCGCCTTGCCTCCAACTTTTACAGGATTTCCCGCATCGGTTGTTCCGTGCGGAAAATTGCCTTGTGTTTCTTGCGCGTCTAAATTTTGATTAGCCATATATTATTTGAGCAATTGCTCAAGATATTTAACTAAATGCTCTCTTGCGACCTTTTTTGAACCGATAAGATTGATTATTCCCGTATAAATTGAGAGAGCCGCTTTCAAATAAATGTCTTTTTTATCAGTATTATCAGGGTTTGTGTATTGCGCTTCTATGCTCTTTTTCTGTATCTCGCAAAATTCTTTTATATTCTCCACGCTTATTTCTTCTTCGGTAAGTATCTTTTGCCATTTATCAAAAGTTTCTTTCTCACTGGCATCTAATTCCGTAATATCCTTTAATCCTCTTTTTTCTAAAATTTTTCTCAACAAAGGAAACATAATTATTTTATTTTTAACGCATCAACCTCGGCTCTTAATTTCTTCACCTCGTTGAGAAGAAGAACCGAAAGCATTTGATATTTGATGCTGTTTGGTTTTTCGCTATTAGGTATTGCTTCCACCTTTTTTGATTTTACTTTTCCGTCTTTATGATATTCCGTTGGAACTTCTTGATAATCGGGAAGATAAGAAACAAGTTGGGGAAGAACTAACGCCACCTCTTCGGCTATTAGCCCAAAATCGGTTTTTCCATTATCAAGCGTTTTTTCATTCCACTCAAAGGTTTTTGGCTGAAGCTGGTAAATAAGAGAGCTGTCTATTTTTAAACTTCTGATGTTGTTTTTGTATTGTCTTGAAGAACTTACTTTATGAAGTTGATTTGAGGCGTTGATATTAAGGTCGGTTGAAGCGGCGGCTGTGGCAAGAGAATAAAAATAAACCACGCCTGCGTTGTCTACTCTCATTCGTTCGGTTGAGGTATTCCAGCTTCCAGAGGGACAAGTATTCCAACCCCACCGCATAGGCGAGCTTGTCCCGGAAAAATCCCCCTCAGCTACACATTCAAAGGTAGCGCCATAAGGAGTTCCTGAACCGTCATATCCATGCATAACAAAACTAAATATGGCATCACTACTCAAAGTTGCGCTTGGGGTTGCTCTTGAACCTCTATAACGATACGCAACGATAGCATTTCCAGCTCCGCTTGAACGATATTTTTTCATAAAGAAAGTGGTTGCATCCAATAAATCATCGCTGGTATCCATATAAAGATAATTCTGATATGTCCAAATTCCAGTGATTGTTTCAGTTGCCGCTAATCGTGGAAAGGTTGAGCCATCGGCAATATCCGCTTCAGCCATTGTCGCCCAAGAGGGAACAGCGGATATAGTCCCATCTCCAGTTTGTGAAAGATATTGTTTGGCGGTTGTTGTATTGCCAGCCAGACGGGCCCAAGCAGGTGTGGAGTTTCCGTGAATTACATCGCCCAAGACTACGGAGGCGGCTAAACTATCGGTGTGAGTGGCGGAAAGAATAGCGTGAGTTGATGCTGAAGCTGCCTGAAAAGAAGGCAATGCTCCTGCTCCGTTGGAGGTCAGAACATTACCGCTAGACCCTAGAGCGGCAAGAACTTGAAACGGGCCGGTGGCAGTAGTTCCAGCGCAGATAACCGCATAAGCGGTTGCTGTGGCTATTCCAGTGCCGCCTTGCGCTACCGTTAAAGCAGTAGTAAGACCCGCAAGGGAAGTTATGTCAGAGTTCGCTCCTAAGGCTGCGGCCGATAAATTGGTTCTTGCGTTAGCAGCTGTGGAAGCTCCGGTTCCGCCGTCTAAAACAGCCAAATCAGTTGTAAGAGTAATCTCCGGCAAAGCAACCGTAGTTATAGCGCTATCACGCAATCCTATTGCGGTTGCGGAAGTTCTTTTGAATTGTGGGTTTAATGCTACATCGTGCATATTAGTTGAAATAGATAAAAGTTACCCCGTCTGTATTAACGGTTGTATCCAAGTTAATTTTTGATAGATTATCTACTTCTATTGTCATATGGTCTCCCGCGTATAAGGGTATTCCCTGCCTTGTGGCAAGAGCCGCCACCACATCTTTTCCGCCTACCACGATTATTCCAGTATTATCGGTTTCAGCGGTTAAGATTACTTTTTTACAAACAGACGAGCCTGCCAATGCTTCGCGAGTTCCCCCCGTGGTTACGGTTTTTCTTCCAGTGCCTATAAGCGAATTTGTTGGCAAGGAACTAATCTCAATTATTCTTGGACTTCCCCCACCTCCACTAATTAAACTTGCCATTGCTCTGTAGAAATGTCCTTTTTCGTCGGTAAGAATTACAGGCAAAGGATTATCAGGGTTAATCTGTCCAAAATCCAGCTTTAGTTTCGTATTTACCAAAGTTTGTATCGCTTCCATTAAAGCCGACATTTGGGCTACTTTGATTTCTTTCGGCATTTCAATCGCTGGAACATTAACCTCGGTTTTGGGAAATCTTACTTCCTTGAAGGCCTGCTTAATCGCTCTAATCAGTTCTTCTTTTGGAAATTCTATCTCAGGAACTTGAATAACAGGAATTTCAGGAGCTTTCACAGTAACTTGCGGAGCTGGAACATTGATTTCAGGAGTTATTACTTTAATTTCTTCCAAAACTTTCTTGAACTCATCACGGTTTAACTTTGAGTTATCGGCAATTCTTTGCAAAAAAGGAGTTAAAATGCGAACCAAATCTTCGCCTATATTGGCAACAATAAATCTTCTGTCTTCTTCATTTCTTCGTTTCCGCATTTCTTCAACGGTTTTCTCAACCGTTCCCTTTGCTTCGTCTAAAATTCTTTTGATTTCGTTGTTTGTCATATTGTTGCGCTTAAATTTTTAAGTTCATTTAATCTTGTTTGCAATTCTTCCGGTCGCATTGGCTGCTCCCCTATTGGTTGCGGTTGAATTGGAGATTGCGCTACCGGCTGTTCCAATTTCTTTTTTTCAAACTCTTCCACTTCCCGCATTTCTTCTGGCGTAATATCGCCAATTTCTAAAATTCTTCTTTGAGCTATTTTCGCCACTGCTGGATTTTCGGGGAATTGGCTTTGAATAAACATCCATCTTTGTATTCCTTTTGTTTTTTCGCTTTCTTGTTCGGAAGAAGAAGCAACATCAATTCTATATCCTTTTTCGCTTTTCCAATCTTTGCCGTAAACCACTTTGGGCCATACCTTCCCTTTTGAAGAAACCTTATAAAGCGTTTCCTTACTTCCCTTTGAAGTATTAGCGTCAAGTATCGCATACCATTTCCTTGCTAATTCCTTCCAAGCTCTGCGATAGAATTTCGCCATACTTATCGTTCTTTCTGTCGCCTTGCCGACTAACATCTCAACTTCTCCAAGAGTAATCTGTTTCTTTTCCGATACTCCTTTTTCAATCGCGGTTGCCGCAGTTCCGCTTTCTACCAACTTAATTACGAACTCTATCATCGTTATAGTGTCTTCAAGCCCGGATATCTGCACAGGCATTATTGTCTTTGAAGGTTCACCAGGCGCTGGCAACATTCTACCGGGCCCTGGTTCATAAGTCTGCGGTATAAAACCTTGAGCTGTCGCATCATACCAATACATTTGGAAGTTTTGAAGAGTTCTGTTTTCGATCTTTTGCGAAAACCAAACATTCAGCACTTTATTCGGTGTTCTCACCAAATCCCCAGGCCCATCAGACCAAATATCCTGCGTTTCTATGTCTTCTCCCCAAGACACAAAAGGCAGAAAATCTACACCAAGCAAATTAGTCAATTTTTCTTTTAAGAGCAATACCTTGTTATCGGCATAAGTGCAGACATATCTTTCAAACTTCTGCTTTGTGGTATTCCAAAGCAATGTATAATGCTCGCTTAAATTAACGATTGTGTCTCCCGCTCCAAAAGTGTCAAAATCGTTTTTATCTTGGCCCATCGCATTCATTCTTTCCAGCTTTTTTTCAAGTTCCTGTTTATTTTCCGCAGATTGAACAACCACGCCTGAAGTTGTCAGATAAGTTTTAAGTTCCTGCTTTCCTTCCGTTGTGTATCTTTTATCAGCCAATATGTCTCTTAAAGAACGAAAAATGTTTTGATGCACAAGAAAGCGCGCTGTTTCAATATCCAAAGGATTTACCAAAGGATCTACAACAACATCAAAAATATCCAATGCGTTAATATCAAATTGTTTTTCAACAAAATTAAGTTTCTTCCATCCCCGTCCGTAGAGAAGCACGGTTTTTTTATCTTGCACATCAATACCTTCAACATTCAATCTCTCAAAATCAGTATCCCACTTTTCCTGCAAAACAAGTTCTTTGTATCTATCGCCTCCCTTTTCCTTGAAAGTTATTAAAGGCGGGTCATCAATCTTTGAAAGCAAGGTTTTAATTGTTTCTTTCATCAAGGGGATATTTACTGCCTGCCTTTGAGTAAGCCGATTTGTCTTTACTTTGTTTCTGTAAAGTTCGTAGTTCTCATTCCAATCAAGATGTCTTCGTTCCGAAAACTCCCTCGCCACTTTTTTCTCGGAGGTTAGTTTCTGCATCAACGGAGATAGTTCGGAAGTTGTTGTTGGAAGTTCCATTAAAAAAGGCAGGTGCAAACAAATATCAAAACCTTGATATGTTTTGCACCCGCCGTAAGTTCGCTCATCAGAGCACTTGTGGTTAGGGTTATTTATCTATCTTAGCAAATCCACAGGATTTGTCAAGTTTTTTTTCTTTTCCACTTTTCTATCTCAAATTTTATTCCCATAAGATTTTTATCTTGGTCAAAATTCAAAATCGCTTTTCCGTTTGCAATGTTGAAAACATCCTGCGCCAATATAAATTCTATGTTCTTGCGATAACGCTCCACATCTTCTTTTTTTATTCCGATTAAGCGGACTCTGATTTCTCCCCACTCAATTTTAGAGTCCAATTTCGGGATAATAAGATGAGATTGGAGCGGTTGCGATTGGTTTTGCCGCATTGATTGGTTTATAAGAATAGATTGCATATCTCATTGCGTCCATAATATGGTCGTTGAATTTTACTGGTTCATCTTTTCCTTCTTTATTCTCCTCTTCGGGATAATGATACATACTCGCTTCCGTGATTGTTTCCTGACAATTATTGAAAATGAAAAATCTTTTTTCTTTGATAAGCTGCTGTATATAACTTATGCCGCCTTTCAAGTCTTTGTTCGTTTCCATCATCGGCAAGTTCTCCCGCCTGCATTCCTCAATTCTGTCCGGTTCAGCTGGGTCGGGAAAAATCCTCGTAATTCTGTGTTCCGTCATTTTGTTTTTTGCTACTTGTATAATTTCCGCAGTGGTTCTTCTAGTGTTTTTCCATTCATCAACCACAAACCATTGCTTATCGTAAAAATAAAGAATAGCTATCGCCGCAGGATTTTGAAAACCCCAGTCAATTCCCATAATTCTTTCACTCTTAAATTGTATATCCTTTGGGTCAATTATCTGTTCTGCCAGAATATCATAAACCAATCCCGTCATCTTTCTAAACTCGCCCATATACCTTCTTGAAAATTCCTCCGCTCTTAATCTTGATTTTTCCGCTTCATAAAATTCTTTTGAAAAATAAGGATTTTCAATGGATTTCCAAGTGAAAAAAGAGAAATTTTTATCTTTTCCTTCCTGCCAACGCAAATAAAAATCCTTATAAAGCCAACCAAGATTATATGGCGTGGTAGTGATAATTCCTTGACCGCCAGTCATTGAAACCCTTGACCTTAAAACCGTCCAGGTAAGCGGAGAAGTCATTCCTCCTTCATCAAGCCACCACCACATAGGAGATATGCCCTCTATACCCAAAGGATTATCAGCCGACCTAAGATAAACAATACCACCCGTAGGCAAATGGATTTCACCTTTCTGCTCTTTGTGATACACTCTTAATTCTGGAAAAATATCAAAAAACTTTCTTAAAGTCGCTTGTTGAAGAATCTTATAAGAAGGACTGACTATTATTCCATCTTTGGTTGGAAATTCACATATCTTCTTTCCCGCCCAATGCGCTCCCAAGAAGGTTTTTCCGCTCTGAACGCCCGCAATAACTCCTCCAAATTGAGTAGTAAAGTTAAATGCCGCAAACTGCTCTTTGAAAAATTTTACTATTCTCTCTTGCATTGACAATAAAGATTCCAGTATTCTTCTCCATAATCACCGGGAATCTTAACGCAGTCAAAATACTTATTCGTTATATCCTCAAATTCTTTTGAAGAACAACCAGCCATTTCAATATATCTCGGATAAAACTCAATTACCATTTTTAATTGAGGATTGTTTTCAAATGTTTTTATCAATCCTTTCAGAACTCTTGGCTCTGGGCCATCTACATCTATTTTAATGAAATCAATCTTTTCATTTCCTATCAAACTATCCATTGTTTTACCTTCAACAATCATTGGATTAGGGTCGTTCACTGGCACTCTAACTTGCTCATTTTTATCCCAAGCCGCTATCTTGGACAAACTGACATTTTTGTATCCGTTTTTCTCTACATTCTTTTTAAGATACTTAAAACATCTCTCTGTCGGCTCAACAGCGATAACTTTGCCTGTTTCCCCAACTTGCCTTGCAAATAGCAAGGTAAAGTATCCTATGCTTGCCCCAACATCCAAACAAGTATCCCCTTGCTTAACATTCTCTTTAATGAGTTTTGTTGTTTCTGGCTCCCAAACTTTAAGTAGTGTGTAATCCTTCAATATTTCCCTTGAACCCACATCTCGTTCGTTTATCAGCAATTTATGTCCGTCCATATCATAATACCAAATCGGTCTACTTAATGCTTTCAGTTTTATGAATAATTTAACAAAAGTAAAAATCAATCCATTCAATCTATATTTTATCAACCAAGAAGCCAACTTAATCCATCTATTCACTTGCTCATTCTCATCTTTTCCTATTTCTACTTTAACTCCGTATTTCTTTCCTAATTCTTTCAAAATCGCTATCTTTCCCAATACCCAAATAAACCTTCCAGGATAAATTCCCTGTCCCATCATTCCTTTCATTTTTTGGTCTAACTCAAAATTAAACTTATCCAGATGGTTCTGGTTTGTTTCCATCATCTTGTATTATTTTAATAATAAAAGGCAAATCTTGATTACCCAAATTCAAATCTTGTGGAGGTTTGCCTTCTAACATTTGCCAAACTAAAGCTGGATACTGCTCTATCAATCTATCAACAAGTTCATTAAATCTTGTTGGGTTTTCTTCAAAAATCTTTCTTATTTGTTCTTTAATAGTCATTCCCTTCGGTCTACCTTTAAGATTAGCCGTATTACCTGGCAATAATCTACCCCTTTCATCTCGTTTTGGCTTGTTTTCTTCTTGTTTATCAGGTTTTATATCTGTAGATTCTTCATTCATAATTTACTTTCAATTCTAATTAAAATATAAGCGATAAATGCGCCAAAAACTAAACCTAAAATAATTTTGGTTATTTGCAGTATAGTTTCCAACTTGCCCATTATTTTAATCTTTTAAGTAAAAGAAGAAACGCCCTCGCTCCTTCCATCTTTTTCTTCCAAAGAATTTCTAGTTCTTCCAATTCCTTATCCAAATCTTTCATCATCTGTTCCATTTGCTTTGTATCCGCTTCCCGATTTGTTTTTCCTTTGACAAATGATTCCAGCAAAGCCGTATCTATCTTTTCCTTTTTCTTTTCTTCGTCTATTCTGATATTGATTGCGTCCATTTCTTCCCGCAGTCTATCAAAATCCTGTCTGATGCCTTCCCGTATTTGTTTTAACCCTTCTCTTTTGACTTCAAACCGAAAAGGTAAAGCGGATATAATTTTTTCAATTTTTCCGATTTCGTGCTTAAAAAAATCTTTTCTTTTATTCGTGAAAAACATAATACAATTTTCTCAATATATTATTGAAGGGGATCCTTTGTATGATTTTTCTCTTAACCGCTAAAGCAGAGGATTTTTGTTTCAAGCTTTCAAATTCTTTAATAAATGGGTCAATCCCCAATTTCCCGCACACTTCCACTTTTTCTTTTCCTTCAATTTCCCGACCTTTATAAAAACTCCAATTAGTGCTTATATTCTCTCCGTGAACCGCTACACAAAATTTTCTTTCGTTGTAAGGAAAATAATTTGTATAATTTCCTACCAATTCGTGGCTTTTTATCTTTCTTATCCAGTTAAAATGCCATTCAGGATTCAAAAATTGCTCGGTTGTATACATCAGGGTATAAAAAGGCGGATTGGTTAGAGGATTATATTCGGCTAATTGACCGGTTTGAGCGTTAAGAATATACCCCGCAACATAACAAATCGCTTTTTTATCTTTATAATCTTCAAGCTGGATTTTCTCTACCGCGTCGCATAAATACATATCATCTGACGGCTGGACTGTCTCATAAACATATTTGCGCTTACCTATTATTTCTTTAAGTTCTGGCAAAGTTTGTTCCAATCTTTCTTTTAGATTATCATTTTCGTATTTATCGTCCCAAAACATTATACCGTGATAAGTGAAAATAAACTGATAATGCCTTATTTTCTTTAAGTGTCTTTCCAATTCCATCACTTGAGGATTTATCTTTTCCTGCGGACGGAAATTAAGGCAATGAATAAAGTTTTCATTCGTTTGGTTGAGAATCGCCTTGAGAGTGTAATTCTTAAAAATCTCAATTCTGTTTCTCAACCAATCATCTCCCCGATAACCCTGAAATAAACCTAATCCAGTAAAGGGAGTCATCAGAAAATGACATATATTTTGTTTATCATTTATCATAATTGAGCTTGAATAATATAACCAAATGCATTCCATACCAAATCGGGCCACGCTGATCTTGGTATCTTTTCCACTTGGATATTCCAAAAATCGTGTTTTTCAAGAAGTTTTTTATAATCGTAAGCATTATAACCGCTTACTAATTTTAATCCCAATCTTTTTAACCAACTTTCCGAATGAAACTCACAGAAAATTACATAATTTCTTGCCATTCTCTTAATTTCAGATAATACTTTATTGATTTTTTCCCCGCCGATATAAATCAAAAGAGCATCAGTCAAAATTACATCAATGCTTTTAGAAGAAAAAAAGATATTGTCTGCCGACCTGACTTCCAAAGATAATTTCCACTTTGGCAGTAATCTTTGAGCTGTTGCTATTGCATCGGCATTTATATCTATTCCTCCCAGTTGCGCTTTCGGAAATTCCTCTTGTATTCGTAAAAGATTTGGCCCGGCATTACAACCAATTTCCATTAAACTTTTGAATCTTATTTTTTTCAAACGCTCAATAATCAAATCGCGGTGAGGATGATTAGGAGTTGAAGCATAATCTTTTTCCCAATCTAACTTTCTATTCTGCCAGTATTTTTTGAAATGATTGGTTCTTTTGCAATAATTTTTTAAGTATTTAAGCATTTCCAAGGAAAATTATTTAAGTTTTTCACCCACCATTTCCTCGCCTCTATGTTCGGCTCTTTTTGATTTTTGAGGGCTTTCAATAAAATTATCAATTCTTCTTCGGTTTCGTAAT
>ERZ1292629.312-Hain-H43-01um-R1-312-length-51652-cov-43_pt1 | contig 15627 bp, 21 predicted proteins | sample MGYA00564399_ERZ1292629 | MGnify/ENA primary metagenome ERZ1292629 (study PRJEB36523, sample SAMEA6512636) | groundwater metagenome | collected 2019-01-08 | study: AquaDiva: Metagenomics assemblies of 32 groundwater samples
CTTCTTTCGAAAGATCATCTCGTCTTACGTCGCAGATGAACCCGCAATGCCAGCATCGAAAATAATTCCCCTTGTCGACAATCTCCCGACCGGAGTCTCCGTCGGTAGCCTTGACGCGAATGGTTCTTATTTGCGATTTGTATCTGGCAACATGCGATCTCAACGTCTTCCCTTCACGAACGAATTATGCGCGGGTGCCGAGAGGATCTTTGCGACTTCTTCATCACCCCAACCTTGAGCCTTCGCAAACTCCATCGCCGCCGGTGAAATCTTCAACGGCTTGGTGTTCGAACCAGAGGGGTCTACCTTAGACTCACCACCGACAGAAAGTGGAGCCCTTGGGGGTTCGTTCTGCAAGGGGGACTTTTTCTCGGGAGGAGTCTGTGCTTTCTTCTTGTAGTAGTGTGCTTCGGCTTTGGAGAAGTTGATGTCGAAGTCCATGTCTGGATTAGAAGACCTTCGCACGTTGAATGGAGTATCCCCAATAAGTAACTTGTGGATCTCGGCAGCGTCCGTGTCTTCGTTCTCCGTTGCAGACTTAGACAGTTCCCTGACTTTCGCTTCGTAGCCAAGGCTGTATTCAATCTTCTCTCTTTGAACCGCAAGCGTCCTCTGTTGCTCCCGCTGAGTCAGGAATCGATCGAGTCCTTCCGGGGAGGACAAATCGATGTATTCCGGTTCAGGGGTTGATTGAGGCTGGGCCGGAGGAATGACGATCTTCTGTAGAAGAGTCTGGTTCTGTTCCAGCAACCTGCCGATGGTGTCCTCGAGTTTGGCGACCTTCCGACCAAGTTTCGTTCTCTCCTTATGGTCTTCGGTGTCCTCTTTCGGGGGTTCGGGAGTTGCCTCGACGACCGGCTCTTTTACTTCCTCCTTTACTTCTGGTTCAACGACTGGTTCAATTGCAGGGATCTCTGGAACTTCACCGGCAAGTCTTCGTTCAGCATCCAAGGCGGCGGCTTCCAGATCAATGTCCTGAGTCGGAGTGACCTGATCCGCGTTTGCCCCTTTCTGAACTTCTACATCTTCCGGCATATAAACCTCCTATTTGGTGTTGGTAATACTTGCAACGATAGATTCGTAATCGTTCGTTCTTTTTGCCCACTTCTGTCCTATACTTGAATATGCCCGGAACATACACCTATCGTCGTCGGTGGCTTCCGGGTCTGTAAGTACCTTCGTTCCAAGTCGTACTAATTCATTATTTATGTCGCCCAATAACTCTTGCCCGAGGGGAAGATTAAGAGCGTTGTTGAATTGCTGCAATATCCCAAGTTTCTGCAAACAGGCCTGAGTTTGCGCCGATCCGTGCTTTTGCTGATAGGCACGAACCGATTCAAGCGAAACCACACCCCTACTGTCCATTCATTGCCCCCCGCATCGGACTTGCAATACCACGAGCCTGTTGTTCAAGGATCGTCTGTGATAATCCAGTCTGATTGCTTGTCGGATTCGACGGATTATCAGATATTCCGCCAGAGGTCGGTGGTTCCATCGGAGCGTCAGGGTCTAACAGGTCTTTTGCGAAGTCCTCGTATTCATCTCCCATCGCCTTGAAGAACATGGAGAGAAGTTTATTCAGCAGCCTTGGAGTCCCTGGGTTCGGGACTTGTGCGACATATCCGAAGATCGTCGTGATGTCTTTACGTCTTTGGAACTTGGAAGATTCTGACTCGATTGCAGTCGTGACCGGCTTGTAGAAGTAATCTGCATTAGGATCAAAATCGTACATCTTATCGCCCATCAACTTCTCACCAGTCTTCGGATGCGCGAACTTACCTGTCATCTGAAGGATCATCCAGTATAACTCGGTTAACATCGTATGTTCTGCGGTCAATGCCTGATAACCCGATCTGATATTTGCGTGTGCTCCAGAGGCAGCGGTTGCTGTCGCGGTCTCCGAACCCCCTGGAGCGTCTCCCATCGTTGGAGGATAGATCCCAATTCCCTGATGAAGCAGGTTTGTAAAGACGCCCATCTGGCTTAGTGCTCCGGAGATATCGGGACTGATCTTGAATTCTTCGGCGTTTTTAATGTCTGAGAGTTCCATCCTATGTCCAGGTCTGAATTCGTAGACGGACTCACTCTCTTCAGCATCGTAAGCGTTAACCTTGATAACAGGGAACGTAGCAAGGCGGACTCGATCATTCGACATATTGAGAGTATCGTTAATCGCCACCTGAGACTGATTGGCAATCGGACCATCACTGATACCCCCGTCTTTGGTCGGGTGGATGTAGCAAAGACCCCTGACAAGCGGTCGGTAAGGATTCCCTCTTGTGTCTACATAGGCCGTCAGGTGATGCCTTATGAGAATCCAATTATCAGAAGCCTTCGCCCACGAAACGCAGATCTCTTGAAGTTCTGCCTTATCTTTCTTCTTTCCGAATTCGTCATACCCGGGTTCTGCCTCAAGAGGCATCCCGGTGATCTTATCTCTTTTCGTGACTACAACCCAACCTTTTCCATAACGCTCAACAATATCAAAAAGTTCACCAGCCGCATTATTGGCACTCTTCTGTTTCACCTCTTCTTTGTTAAACGACTCCTTGCTAGTATCCGTCTCGTTTGGGACTTTGACTTCCGTAAGGAGATTGAGGTTGAAATAACCATCCCCCTCTTCGATTAACTGATCCAGCGAGCGTTCAAATCGCAGATACACAAACCGTTTTTCCTGAAGTGAATACGAATACTCGTCAGACATCCAGACATTGCGAGGATCTACAACATCGCAATTAAACCGATCGAACAAAGGTTCGTTCTCTACAATAGGTTCCATCATGTTCTTCATACCGGGGACTTGAACAGATGGATCTATCATGGGATTCCCATGAACATCTTTATCGTCTTCAACCGGGTAGGTCTTAAAACCTGTCACAACAGGTTCGTCTTTACGTTCCCAAAAACATCTCCAAACAACACCAGATGGGTTGATCCTACGTATAGCCATAGCCCTCATGTACTTCTGGAAGTAATGAAGGTGCCTTTGATTGAGTGTCCTGTTTATTAGTTCTTTCGCCGCTGCTGCTTTCTTCTTGGCCTCCGGACTGCCATCCTGAAGAAAAACATCAGAGTAATCCCTTGTAGTGGCAACAGAAGATGCTTCTAGTGCAGACTGGGTATGATAAATTGCAGGATACGCAGGAAAAAATACGTCGCTATGCCAATCGTACTCTCCTTCGGTACGTTTACACTCCACGATGTCCAGCATAGCCTCGAAATCATTTACGTCAGATACGTTATTGTTTTTGACTACATTAAACTCCGCATCTATATACGCCTGTTTCAATACACCATCTAAAGCAGCGCCATACTTGCTTTTTGTTTTTTCCATTTCTACCTGCCATCTCTTTTGAGTTCAAGGTAGTCCGCCGCTGCCCGGAGAAAATCAGGATCATCCTGAAAAACACCCAACCCACGATTGCAATTTCCGCAAAGCAAACCACGGACAACGCCGGTCTGATGATCGTGGTCGACGTGGAACCGTCCAAGATCGGTTTGTATTTCCGATTTACATATCGCACAACAACTTCCTTGCCCGAGGAGTATCCTATCGTAATCGGCAAGGGTTATGTTGTATTGCCGAATTAAATTTGCATTCGCTACGTTGTGTTTCCACCGATGAAGATTTTCCATCCGCCATTTTTCGCCGTATGCTTTCGATCTGTCTTTATTCCTGCTGTACCAATCTCTGTTGGCAGATCCTTGGCAAGACTTACACCACGAATTCAACCCGTCTCGCGTATTTTTTTGTTTCGTGAAATCTTCCTTTTGTTTTTTTATCTTGCACTTGGGGCACGTTTTCATTTGATCGAGAAGTACGGCGCAGACAATAGTTTAACTAAAGGTTTCTTACACAAAGGACACTTTATCTTAAAGTCTATCATTGATAATGGTACGATGTATTCAAGAATCATTTCCGCCTTATCACAATTCTTTGTTTGGCATGAATATTGATACAACGGCATTACGCATGACTCCTGAAGAATCTATCGTCTTTAAAGTCTCGACTCATGTATCCAGGTCTTTTGTGTAAAGCCCTAAATCGGAAATCCTTCAATAGTCCTTCAATCACTATTGGGAAATGCGACCATTTTTGTTGCGGATTGTTCTTGTCTTCCTTCGCATGGTTCGCACCAGTGTTCGCCCATTCCTCGTAACGCCAGTTCTTGAAACTGTTTATGAAGTTCTTGCACCGCGAAAAAATCCAGATCGTTGGTAATGTAACCGTCTTGCCGTCTTTTGTTTGTGAATTGTTGAATGGTTTCCCGCAAATAATAGAGTTTTTCAAGCGAATCTTTATATTGTCCCGCCCACGTTCCGACTTGGTGTCCCAGACTTCCCAATTTCCCCCCGTTCCAACGCCTGCCTTTTTAAGTCTTAGGAAGCAGTCGTTCATGTCGTCCAAGACAGTCCAATTTGGTTTGATCTGGCTCGCCTTAATAAGTGGATCCACAAGGTTCAGTTTATACCGATAGTCTTTTGACTTTGATACAATCTCACTTGCTATCGCATCCGTCGTGTTATGTTCGGGAGAAGGATTGTACTCGTCGTACACAAACAACTCATCCGTGTCAGATAGTGCAACCCAACCGACAGCCCATGGATTTCTACCATGGTAGTCAAGACCTCTTGCATGGAACCAGTCCATGTTAATTCCGTCGGGAAACCATGTATGCTCGTCTATGATGTGGATCCTATCGAAGTCCTTGAAAATCCTACCAGATACTTGCTTGAATATTCCATAACGTCTGATTGCGATTGTATCTTCGTCGTCGTAGTTCTCAAAGAGTCGTTCGATAACCTCCGGTCTTAACGTCGGGTTATCATCTGTCGCCGCTTGAATAACAGCAATCTGGTTATCGTCTCGTATGATTTCTAGTTCTTTCCCACCGTAGAACTTATCCGCGACAATCTTACTTCTGTGGTATACCGAGGCCCTATCGAAGATCTCATCGTGACACCACGATATGTAGTTTGCTGGTGTCAGTGAAATCTCCAACCAACCATCCGCCGCGAGGAGTCTTGGGAGTTGTTCGTCCCAAAAGGCCTTCGGTGGTTCTTCGTCGCATTTAATAATAAACCTTTGACTCCCTGCGGTGCTTTGTACGGATTGGTTGTAACTAACGAAATCTATAACAATTTCAGGACCGCCAACACCAGACTTTATGACCATCTTCGGAGATCTTGCCGTGATGTCTTTCTTAATTAAGAACGGGGGCAGCCATTTTTTTAACTCTGGGTACAGGGTATTTTTGACTTCTGTTGAAGTATCCCCTTTTTGGTCAGTCGTCTCTCCGGGGAGAGTTTCGGAGGCCAGCCGAGCCGTTCGTACACTGTTACAATATAATTTAATATCTCCGCCGCACTTGCACTTTCCTGTCTTTGGACGTCTTGTGGCATTCCATTTTTCTCCACAAAGACATTTATAGTAGTCGAAGTTCTTCTCAACAACAGGGTGTCGCCCCATAATGGAAAGCACCGTGCTGTACATCGCGACACAGGTCTTTCCCTTCTGATTACCAGAGAAAAGACCTATGATCTTATGCGGCAGGTGCAGGAACTTCCTATCAATATCAGACATCTGATACGACAGGAAGATAGATAAGTCGTTAAGTTGACTTACCTCGTGTGTTGTTAAGTCGGTCATTATACCAGTTTTTTATCCATGTGCGTTATCTTTCCCGCGACTGCAAACGACCGTATGACTCCTAACTCGACTGGTTCGTACGCACTCCGCTCGACGTATCCAGACAGTCCCATCATGTGCTTTTTGAGGAACCCGGGTAATGATGCAAACCAGCGTAAATCTTCAGGAATGTATTCAGCCGTAGGATTTGCCTCCCGATGGTACTTCTGTTTAATAGACTTACCATCGTCGATAAGGTAAAGCCCCTGAAAGGGTTTTGCGATTCTTCCCTTGTGGAAATGGGCCGAGATGTTAAGAATACAGTCTCCCATTCGTTGAAGACACAGTTTCCGTTTAACCTGTGAAGTCTCCATCGCTTCCCGCATAATCGGATCTGCATTCGTAGAGTTAATACATCCAGTAAACGGGTGGTGGATGAACGCTTTGTACTGAAGTTTACCCCTTGTATCGTTTACGATCAACTTACACGCGACGGTCCCATAAGGTATTTCAAGTCTTTTGCAGAAGACGCCTTTAACGCAGTCTCCGAAGGTATTCAGTTTCCAGTCATGGTTCCCGCTGTTCGCCCCGAGAAGTCGATGTCTTATGGGCATGAATCTGTCTGTAATGTTGTTGTACTGTTCTAGGATAGACTCTTTGGTTTGACTGGTTCGTTCCCACCGTTTATCAAGATGACTGATCCCGTCTCCAATATCTCCGTCGATGAAGGCATATCTATTCTTACCGGATCCTATGTAGTCTATGATCTCATCAATCCCTGAAGAATGCTGGTGAACATTACCCTCATGAAGACACGCGATCCAGATGATCTCGTGGTCCGGGGAAATCGACACCTTTATGAGTTCTATTTAAGTAACCTCAACTGCGATAGGGAACCGGATATCTCTCGGGAGAGGACATCTACGGAGCCCTCCGGTATCCCGATATCGAATTCCCTATCGATTGCGTGGATCAACTCGTGGACGAGCGTCGTGTATTTCTGATAACCAAGCCTGTTGAGCATCACGATCGTGTTGGCGTTAGACCTGAACTGCCCCATGATCCTGGATCCAGGCTTACATACCTTCATGCGGTCCCTGATTTCTCCGACACGTTTAATGAAGTACGGCGTCCCTCCGATGTGGATCTTTGTAACCTTACGTGTCATCAACCCTCCTTTTCGATTTCGGTTATAAGTCTCTCAAGGTACGCCTTTGCCTTACGGAGGTCTTTTATTCCGTCTTTGTATTTATACCGCGTTACGTACTTAATTATATTCCCGTCTAAGTACCCCATTTTATGGGAGACTATGTAATCCCAACATTCAATTCCTTGGGTGTAGTGCTTTGGGTTATTGATTAAGTCGTTCATTCTTTTCCGGGTACAGAAATATTCCGTCTTTATGTTCCTTCTTAAGTCTTTTCACGTCAAGTCCGTGATCTTCCGTCAAGTGTCTCATGATCCCATCGTCGTCGTGCTTGGAAATTTTATCGCAAACAACGCATCGCCAGGGGTTATCCTCTGATCCATGTGCAGCAAGATACGCGCACATCTCGATAGTTATCATCTAAAAGAACACCGTCACCTTAATAGAAGACGCTCCCGAGGCTGTATCGATGAACCGAATCTTCTTAAGGTCTGCAATTCCTTTAAGAATGTACGACGCCCCTGCGGGGAGAATATGTCCAACAGTCGACGTCGGGTCAACTCCGTCCAACCTGAACCTGACCTGGTAGGTCTCAACATCGATTAAAGCCTCTAAAGCCTGAAGACCTTCAAACGGAGGAATCAGGACATACGGGCAGGAGTCTGTCGGATTATCCCATACAGGGACAGTCGCCACAAGGGTAGACCCGACGTAACTTGAAATAACCCGAGACTGCGGAGTTCCCGCCGCCGCGCCGTAGGTCTGGATCGTCCAGCCCTTGTAGTAATTGTCCACCGCAGACGAGATCGTCGCTTGGAGTGTAATCGTCGTCGTATCGTTTGCAGACGACGTCCCGTAGAGTTTCGTTGGTTTAAGTAAGAACGCTGTGATTCCTTTTGCAGTCGTCGGTGCGATCGTCTCGAAGAAGCCAGCGTCTCCGTCAAATACGAGTGTCCCTGTCGTCATTTACCCATCCTCCGTTTTATCTGCTTCTTCGACTTCGACGTCCAATATGTCTCCGAGTTGGTGATCTAGTATCTTTTGTACATTCGGCATGAGAGTATTCAATTGATCCCCCATGACAAGGTTTCCAATGACAATAGACGTTGAGTTAGTCGGTGTAATACCAACGGCTTTCCGTAAGTTGTCTACTTCCCTTAATGCAGAGTCAAGGATTTTCGTATCGATGAAGTCTATATTAACGCTTGTAATGTTACCGTGTTCGTCTCTTGTAATGGCTTTATCTGTTTGCTTCTTTGAAATGTCCAAGACATTCTTTGAAAGGGCCAATGCGTTTGGAAGGGATTGGATGTACTCTTGTGCCTGTTGGTTGATCCATTCGCGGATGTCGTCTCTGTTAACCCAACGGCTAACGGTACACCGATGGAGTCCGAACTTCTCGCCGACTTCGGTCTGCGTTTTTCCTTGTGCGAGCAACTTCACCGCCGTACGAGCGTTCTTTGGCTCTTCGAGGATCGCGTGGGCTCCCATCTATTCGCTGTCGCCCCCCGCTGCGTAGAGTCTGTTATTAAAACGAACAAGTTGTGATGGGTCTAGTTGGGCCTCAAACACCAACTCGATTTTCTTGCGCCTACCGCCGCCTTTTCGAAAAAGATCCTGCCTGAGTTCACAACACATCTCGACGCAGCGATCTCGTGTACTACAATCTTGGCAGTGGTTAGGTTTTAACATTCCCCTATCTCTAAGACCTGTGCCATATTTTCACGCCCATGTATGGCGGTACTTAAAAATCAGACCTTGGAGTCGTTTTCTGTCCCATTTTATCTCGCGCCTGTGATCTGAATGAAACTGCTCGATATACCCAACTTTAACCCACGTAATGAATCGCTCCGCCCTTGCTGGACCGTATTGTCGTTTGATGTTTCCAATAAACGAATCGAATATCTTTTTAATGTCTATCCCAAGATCGAGTTGCGCCTGCCTTCCAGTCACCCACATGACTGGCGCGTCTAACGGCTCGACCTCATCGACCGTTTCTTTGTAGATAGATGCAGCCGCCGGGGTTCCGGCGAGGTCGTATGCCTCGACAGAAGTCTGTAGGTATTCTCGCATGGAATCTTTACTCATGGTATAACAATACATGTTTCCAAAACCCGTGTCAAGGGTTTCGGACATCTATTTTCGCAAATTTCGAAAATGAATAAAATAGTTCCCCCAAACACTTGACAGGCCTTTATGGTTATGCTAACGTATAAAAAAATGAAGGAGGGTTGAATGCCGAAAGGTAACAGGAACACCCGTTGCGAGGCGTGTGGTAAGCGGCACAACGCAGACAAACCCTGCAAGAAAACGAACGGTCCTCCCCCGGACCCGATTCCGGACCAAGAAGAAGTCGAACGGCAGTAGGCTCGTCGTAGCCAGTTCGGGCCGGGAAACCATGGGATCGTATGCCCTACGGGATGATCAAATCCCGTGGCCCGCCAATTTCAAAGGAGGTCATTTGGAAGAAGTTCCCTTCCCGCTCGACGAGGACTTTCACAAGGCAATTATAGCCGAAGCCCCTAAGGGTGAAAATGGGTTTCGGAAGTATCGGGAGTTATCGAAGGCTTTAACGTGGGTATCCCCAGCCTTAACCGCAGAGGAAGTATATGAAAAGATTCTACTTAAACGATCCAGTGGAGTCCCGCCGATTGTTACTGGTCTTGGATGGTGGGACGATTTTGCAGGCCCTTTCAGACGTGGGAATACGTATGTTATCTGCGGGTACGCGGGGGTGGGAAAGACGACCCTGGCGATTCAGTTGGCGTGGAATATTGCACTATCTGGTAAGAAGGTCTGGTTCTACTGCCTTGAGTTATCGGCACCGGAGGTCTTTGAAGTCCTTGCGGGTCATATTGCGGGCATTGCCGTCACAGACCACACCCAGGAGTGCGATGCGTATTCAAAGATCCAGGACACCGGCTTTAGGTTTTACGAGCCGAACAAGTACATGGGTTGGCAATCTAGGCTTGACGAGATTCTCGAGACGACCAAGAAGGAAAACATCGACGTCGTCTTTATCGACAATTTGGGTTATTTGACCCGTACCTTAAAAGGTACAGTCGAGGTAGAAGGTGTTGTATCTGCGCGGATCAAGGCGTTAAGTCAGGAATTGGAAATCCCTATCATTACGCTCCATCATCTACGAAAACCCGATTCTGATGGTGTGGAGTTCGAGCCAACGGGCCACGCTATCAAGGGATCTTCCGCGATTATTCAGGACGCCTCCGACGCCTTTATCCTTCATCATCCGTTAAATGAGTTCAATGAAGGCTTCTCGACGACCAGAAATCAAGTGGGTTATATCATGTCCACAAAACCAAGGTGGGGGACGGGTGGGGTTCGGTTTGTAAGGTTAGAGGGCTCTAAAAGACTGTACACCCCCGCGATGCGGGAGGAATATCCGAAGAAGAAGAGGGGCCACCGGCTATGATAGAACAACATTCACCATGGCTTGTGTATCATTACGCGTCCCCCCCCCTAAAGCCTAAAACAGACGGGCTATGATAATCCGCGCCGACGCCCGCCATATCCCATTACGGGACGAATCGGTCCAATGTTGCGTTACTTCCCCCCCATATTGGGGTCTCCGCGACTATGGCGTTAAGGATCAGCTCGGCATGGAGGCCACCCCAGGAGAATATGTCTCCAACATGGTCGCTGTATCCCGCGAGGTCCGGCGCGTACTCAAGAAGGATGCCGTCCTTTGGCTGAATTTGGGGGATTCGTATATCGGAGGAGGACGCGCCGGTAAAGATGGGAAATCGTACCCGTCTGGGCTTGATGGGAAAAGGATCAAGTCAGGTTGTGTCCATGCTCCGCCTACGGGGAAGGTGGAGGGGCTGAAAACCAAGGATCTCGTCGGCATCCCTTGGCGCGTGGCCTTCGCCCTGCAAGCGGATGGGTGGTATCTACGATCCGACATTATATGGTCGAAGCCGAATCCCATGCCAGAGTCGATTACGGATCGATGTACTAAGGCTCATGAGTATATTTTTATGCTCACCAAATCGCACCGGTACTACTACGACGGGAAGGCGATTATGGACCCCGCTACCCCGGGCATAGTGGATTACACAGGGAATCAGAAAAACAATTCGGTTGACCCAATTTTACAGGCCACAAGGATGAAGGGCCGCGTGGTAGAGACTGGCGAGTGGAAGAATAAGCGCACCGTCTGGAACATCCCGACGATGCCGTATCTCGGTTCCCACTTCGCCACCTTCCCCGAGGAGATCCCGCGCCTGTGCATCCTTGCGGGGAGCAGACCCGGCGATGTGATCCTTGACCCCTTCGGCGGCAGCGGGGCCACGGGTAAGGTCGCCCTCGAACTGGGGCGCAGGCCGGTACATATCGACCTGACATATCACGAACTTGCACGTAAGCGGATGACGACGACTCCGGCAATGGCGGGGTTACTATGAAAACAAGCGGGGAAAATCCATGAGCGAACCGACTGGAAACCGATAATGGGTGGGAGGACCTGGGTGAAACTGTATTGCGACGAGTGGTTTGAGGGGAGCATAAGAAACGAGTCAATTGAGGTCCGGGCTGTTTGGGCGGCGTTGTTGGCTTTTGCAGGGAGGGTTGGAAACGGCGGAGTCATTCGACTTCCTGGGTGTGACATCGGGTTTTCGGACGAACAACTCGCGGGGGTCTTCAACGTCCCCATCGAATTATGGATATCCGCGAAAGAACGGCTATCTAACCACCCGGGGGGGCAAGAAGAGAACAGGATAACCGTAACCGACCGAAACGTAATAGAAATAATTAACTGGTCAAAATACCAATCGGAATACCTCAGGATCAAGGGGTACAAAAGTACAAAAAAAAGTACAGAAATAAATACGCGAAAAAGTAACGGGGAGAATAGACTAGATAAGAATAGACTAGATCTAGATCTAGATCTAGATCTAAAAAAAGAAGAACCTACCCCCGCGCCACCCGAAGGTGACGCCGAATATATTTCGCGCATAAGAAAATTCCACAACGACTTCCTGGAGGCCGAAGGTGCCCAACTTATCGATTGGCGAAAAGTTTACGGAGACGCTCTTAACGTGGACGCTTGCCTACTCACGGCGGCTACTTGGCTCATCGAAAACCCAAGAAATCGTAAAAAGAACATTCTCCGCTTTTATGGCAATTGGCTCAGAAACCAATACACCAGGGCTACCCAACCGAGAACAGTGCGCTAGTGCCATGTGGACCTTCGAACGAGGGTGCGACACACCGACGCCACTTGCTACCCCACGGGCCTATTACAGAACCGAAAACTACGCCTTCGCGAAACCCGAACCACAAGACGACTACGAAGTCGACGAGGACTACACGTGAGTTTCTCTGACGACTACGCCATGAACTACGAATGGGAACAAGAGTGTCTCCGATGGCACGGGAAATTACTTACAGGCGAATTCTGCCACTACTGCGCCGAATGGGACTTCCTGCCAACCGACGAGACATGCGATGAATTCAAAGCCTGTCTGTGTTTCGGGCAAAAACAACAGCCACCCAAGGAAGGACTCTAATGCCGCCAATCCGACCAACAAGACGGGAAAATGCCTTAACGGCACCAAAGTCAAAAGGCAGGACACAACTCCTGCGCCACTACGAAGGGGAAACACTTACACAACGACAAGCCATTCTCGCCAAGTGCTGCGACTGCATGTGCTACCACCTCGACGGGAAGCGCGACTGCGAGATGCCACACTGTTCACTTTACCCCTGGATGCCGTATAAAAAAGACGACAAACAGGCAACAGGGGTGTAGCCCACATGCAAACATTGCCATTCTATAGCCAGAAGCGCATTACCAGAGGCCTTTCCGGGACATACGGGGGTGAAAACGATGCCACCTACGACGAATTTTTCCGACATGAACGAAATCACACACTTACAACGATGCCCTGAAAATAATAGGGGCCCAAAGATGCCGTATGTGCAGGATGTCCTTGTAACCTATTGAAAAATAAGGGGTGGAAAATGGCCAAAATCGAACTTCTGCTCGTAATAATCGCGATAGCGCTAATTGCCGTGAATGTCATAATGGCGTTTAACACAATGTACCCCTAAAACGCCTTGTGTGTTGACGCCATATATAAAAAAGAAATCTTAAGTACCTCCCCGCGCGGGTCCCCCCCCCGCCTCGCCATCCCTCCATCGCCCTATAATCAACGTCCGGTAATGGGTATTATGTCAAATGCAGTGTAATGTCCAATGTATTCAGGTACATAGTGTAATTGGTATAACAATATACCGCAAGATATTGGGTGACTGTACCTAAAGGGTACACAGTGCCAAAATGGCACGGTGTGCCAAAATGGCACGGTCCGTTGTGTGAATGGTACAGATGCCTCCTGTATTGAAACGGTACGTTGCACCCAGCTGTTTATGCGGCAGAATATTGCGCCCCATAATGGGATGGGCATAATGAATTAATTACAATTTGGTAAGTATCTTGGGGGTCTTTGGTCATTTTACCAATGTGTTCCCTTAATGGGGAAACCGTGCACCAAATGGGGAAATAACCTTATGTGCACAAAGCGTATACATTTCAACATGTTTTGTTTATTCCTCTCGTTAATAGTAATAAGCCGTGCCTTATATGGGGAACGTACAAGTTATACACAGGGTATAAGTATATGAATTAATTGAATACACGTTCCGGCGTGAACCGTGCATACCATACCGGCACGTGGTACGGTTCATTGAAAACCGACTGGTGAATGCGGGCCCTTAGTAATAGGGTGGGCAGGTATAAGGAGGCTTCAATGCCATGCCCATTTTCAGGGAAGGTTGTGGAACTGGAATCACTGACAGCGCTCAAGAATGCGGAATTCCTTCCGGAACGTGCTGTTTCCGCGAACAGGTTGAGCATTACCAAATTCATATGTCCCGGCTGTCAGAAAAGCGTAGACGTTTCATTCAAGGCTGACGGGGCCGTCCGAATCAGGGACCATGCCGCCAGGGGGGAAAGGGTTGTAAACGGTGGGCTTCGCCCCGCCGGAATGCGTACCGTGAGTCTTTCCAGCATGGCGGAACTGGTGGCAAAGCAACAGGCTATTCACGTCGAGCAGATGGCGAAAATGCTGGTGGTGGCCGAAGAGAACCTCAGGTCATTCGACGCGAAAATCGAGCTTCAGGTCGGTCTGATCAGGCAGGCCGAAGCACGCATCGCCGAACTGAACGCGGACAGGGTCAAAGCGGAGGAGCTGCTCACCGCGCCCGAATTCTCCCGGTTCCGCAAAACGGGATCCTAATTCAATAACCCCAAGATTCCCACCCTATTATCAAGGGCTCGTATAACCGGCGGAAAAACATGGAGGTCTTATGCTTGCCTATTACTTCACGACTGGCATTGTGATCGCATGGGTGGTCTATATCATCGCGAAGACCCTTGCGGGGTTTTTCGGATGAGGATGCTCGTGTATACCACAGGCGGGAGGCCGGAATGAAGATTATCATCGGGAAGAAAGTTGGTACGTTTGACGATGAAGACTTCGAGAGGATTATCGGGTGTGCCGCATCGTCCTTCGTGCGACTCAAGGAGGATGAGGGATCGATGTTCCCTGCGTCCGATAAGCGAGCCATTGCGATGATCCGAGAACTCCAATGGTGGTTCTCCGAAAAGACCATCACACAGGCGATTGACGAATGATATTTAATGTCGGAGACCGGATCAAGGCAATCGCCGGGGTCTGCCCAGGTCATTATGGTATCGTCGACTCGGTCGATAAGGCGGACCCAACCAATCCAGAAAATACGACTTATAACGTAACCTACGATGTCGGCAGAAAAGACACAATCTGGGGTCGGATGCTCGTTATTGTAGAGCGTGGGGACGGATACGATATTGTGGACGGATACGATATTGATGAGGGATAGCCCGTATATGCCGATTTTATAATACGGGGGTTCATTGACAGGGTGTCACCGCGAAACAGCGGGAAGTCTGATGGGAACCGGCGAGGAGTCTTCCGCCCATATATACCACAGACGGAACGCCAAGTTAACGCACCGATGCCTATTGGCCGGAGAATGCGAGAGTCTTTCGTTGTGTCTTGGAAGAAACCGGAGGGATGTAATGACCATCGTATATAAACTCACAGATCAAAAGATGCAAACCCATAACGGGTTTCAGTGGACCTTGGGGAAAAAGGAAACAACATCCGGGCAGGGGGCGCTGTGCGGGCCGGGGTTCCTCCACGGATATACACACCCTCTGCTGGCGGTGCTCCTAAACCCGGTCCATGCCGGTATAAGCAATCCCCGCTTGTTCGAGGGCGCAGGGACCGTGGCGAAGACCGACCATGGATTGAAAATCGGCTGCACGACATTGACGTTGGATCGGGAGATAGAGCTTCCCACCGTAACGACGGAACAGCGCGTAACGTTCGCCATCTTGTGTGTCAAGAAAGTCTGTAAAGACGAGACATGGAACCGCTGGGCGGATGGTTGGCTATCGGGGAAAGATCGATCGGAGAAGGCGGCGATGGCGATGGCGGCGTGGGCGGCGAGGGCGGCGGCGGAGGCGGCGTTGGAGGCGGCGGAGGCGGCGGAGGCGGCGAGGGCGGCGGCGGAGGCGGCGTGGGAGGCGGCGTGGGCGGCGAGGGCGGCGGCGGAGGCGGCGTGGGAGGCGGCGGAGGCGGCGAGGGCGGCGGCGGAGGCGGCGGAGGCGGCGGCGGCGGCGGAGGCGGCGTGGGAGGCGGCGTGGGCGGCGAGGGCGGCGGCGGAGGCGGCGTGGGAGGCGGCGGAGGCGGCGAGGGCGGCGGCGGAGGCGGCGGAGGCGGCGGCGGCGGCGGAGGCGGCGTGGGAGGCGGCGTGGGCGGCGAGGGCGGCGGCGGAGGCGGCG
>ERZ1292629.2450-Hain-H43-01um-R1-2450-length-15624-cov-11_pt1 | contig 15624 bp, 19 predicted proteins | sample MGYA00564399_ERZ1292629 | MGnify/ENA primary metagenome ERZ1292629 (study PRJEB36523, sample SAMEA6512636) | groundwater metagenome | collected 2019-01-08 | study: AquaDiva: Metagenomics assemblies of 32 groundwater samples
TTCAAACCCAAGTCAATAATTGGTTCTGGTCTATGTTTTTCAAGATAGGCATAAACATTTGCATGCTTTGAGCCTTTTATTAAAAGTTTGCAGGCTTCTTCCACAGCCCTTATATTTTCTGCATTTCCTATAATTCCTAACTTATTTCCTGAAAGTTCAATATTGCAGTCACCTAAATTAGAAATTGTTCTAAGTGCTTTTCCCTCTTTTCCTATTATTCTCCCTCTGATTCTTTCAAAATTTTTATTTGTTGCACATGCTTTTATGTTTAATATTTCAAACATAATATCTTCTTTTTTTATTTTTAGTGCATCTGAAAAAGGAAACCCAAAATCAAGAGCTTCAATTATTTTTTCTGCAATATATTCCTCTTCTGGCTTTCCTGAGATAGAAACTTCTTTTCCTTTTATTTCTATTGCTACATTTAATTCCCTTTCAAGATTGCCTTTACTTTTTATTATTCTTATTACCTTATCCACAATTATTTTTTTCATATATAAAAGTAATTTGTATTATTAATAAGTTTAACTGGTGCATCCATTATAGGTTTCCCATATCTCATAACTATCCCCTGCTTTAATTTCACTTGAAGAGGTTATGAATTTTATATAACTCATGTTATAAACAGCTGGAACAACAGGAGTTACAAACTCATTTATTTGCAAGCAAGTAGCTCCTCCAGTTCTTGGAAATCTCACCCAATAATATGCATAATTAACTCCTGATTTTGGTAAATCATCACTATCAAAAAATATCCCAATGTTTATAGGCCAGATTGAATAAACTGTTCCAGTGTTTAAAGCTGTTTCTGGAGGGGTGCAAATTCCACTTATACAACTATCTAAACCCATGCAGTTTCCAGCATTATCTCCACATGTTCCACAATCATTAAGCGCATTCCCACAATCTCTTCCTCCACTACAATCAGGGGTGCATACTTGACATGAATAACTAGCCATATTACAAAAATAAGTTTCGTCAAATAGTGCAGTACAATTTCCACATTCAATTGCAGGATTTCCACATTCATTAATAGAAGGTCCACAAGTTCTACCTGTGCAAACAGGTGTACATTCCTCACATAATTGACTTAAATTACAATTAAATGTTGGACCAAAGGGGGGCAAGTCACAGGTTCCACAAATTCCTCCACATCCATTAGTTCCACATTCTTTACCTAAGCAATTAGCTATTGGATCACAATCAGGTTGACAAGTTCCTCCATAATTATGATATCCACTCGGACAACAAATTCCCTGATCACAAATTCCCTCAGCACATGTTCCACATACATTAGGAATTAAATTGCACTCTTCATTTTGCGATGGTCCACACCAAATTTCATTACCAGATACATCTGTGCAATCTGGTTGCAAAGCTCCAAAACAAAATCCTTCAGCCCCATCATTACAAGTTGCTCCTACACAAGTGTTTGCTGAACATGAACAATCTGGATTGCCTACTGGTTCTGATGTGCACATTCCCAATACATTACAATTAGGAGTTGAACCTGAACATCCCGGTTCACAAATTCTTCCGCATCCATTATCTCCACATTCTTTACCTGCACAATTAGCTATACAATTCGGATTAACATCTCCTTCTTCACCTCCACCACTATAATAATAAATATCAGCAAGATTTCCTGTTGATGTTTTTCCAGAAGAAGTTTCAAAAATAGGGTATATAGACACACTGACTATCTTTCCCGCATAATCAATTGAAAAAGTTTTTGTTTCCAATTGATTCAAGCTTACATTATGTTTTTCAAAAAGATGGGTTTCTCCTTTATCATCTAATATTGAAAAAATTATTCCTTTAAGATTTCCTTCACCAGAATTTCTTCTTACTTTTATGCTGACATCAACATTGGGATTTTGTTTTACAGAAAGTATTTCCAAATCAATTGTAAATTGTCCAAAAGATATTTGTCCTGAATTATTAGTTATAATTGTTCTTACAACCCCCCAGACTATTGCAACTGCCACAATCACAAGAAGAATTATTAGAAGTGTTGCAATAACAGTTGATAAACCTCTGGTATCACCTTTTTTCATAATTTAAAATAGTAAATAAGGTTAATAAATATTAGGTTTGTATTGTTGATTATTTATAGTTTGAATATTATTTTTTGTCCCACCCCCGCCCTTAAAGAAAATAGTTATCGTGGTAAAATCATAACATTGTTCAACTTTATGTTAATATTATAACTGTTGCAGATAATTATATCTCCTCTTGTTTTTATATAAACATTAATTTCAGAATTCTCTTTTCTCTGTTTTGATATATCCGTTTCTTTTTAACCATTCAATCTGATTTGAAGGATATTTAAAAATTACATCCCCTTTATCTTTATCTAATTCCCAGGGCTCAACAAGAACAACATCTCCGGGTCTCAGCCATAATTTTCTTTTTAATCTTCCTGGAACACGGGAATTTCGTGTTTTTCCATCTAGACAATTAACTTTCATTTTATTTCCTCCAAGTCTCTCTTCAATTACTCCAATAACTTCTTCTCCTCTTGGGATTTTAGCTCGTGTTACATGAACCTCTTCATCATTATTTTCTTCAGTGTTTTCTTCTTCAGAAGATTCTTCAAATTCGTCTGGCATGTTTTAAAAAAAGAAAATGAGTTTATAAGAGTTTTGGGAAGATGTTTTTAATTATAATAGTTATTTTTGTAAAATCAGATAGTTTATCATAAAATATAATTTATTTAATATACTTCTATATAATGAAAATCTGTTACAGATAATTAATTACATCAAAACAAATGCGAAAGGTATATCCGCAATTCTTCCTATTCCATCTTTTGTGATTATTCCTGCTTCCAGAGCAGTTTGAACTGATTTCTCACCAATTATATTAAATGTTGAATCTTCAAGTTTCATATCCCTCATAATTTCAAAAGCCTCCTCTCTTGAAGATTCTTTTCCTTTAAAAAAACTTTCTTTAACATCAAGTTGTAAATTTCCTTCTTCAAATTTCTTTCCAAGCAATTCTTTATCACAAACAGCTACAACATCCCTGTAAGATTTTATTACATTTACAAACATTGTAAGACACCCATGGTTTCTTGACAATCAACTTTCTTTTAATAACCTTTCTTAGCTACACCAGATTTAATCGCCTTTTCTGCATTATCCGCAGACAACATAGCACACATAGACGTGCTACATTCAGGACATTTTCCCTTTGCCATGAAACCGCCTCTTTGAGTCTGGCAGATTACAGGGTCTTTCATTTTTTGTCCTTTCTTTTTACATTTTACACAATAAGCTTCAACCATTTTTTACCTCCCTTAGTTTTAATTGAGATAGAGTTTTCAAGAAATTTTGTTTTATAAATATTTATGTTTGGGCTTTTTGCTGATTTTTATTAAATATTTCTGAACGGGAGTTTAATTATCAGGTAAAATCAAATATTGTTTAACTGTTAATTTTAATTGAGAATATAATTATTGTGGTAAAATCAAATGTTTTATTAGAATTTGCAATTGTATCGAGAAAATTGGGCAATGTAGTTATCATAGTAAAATCACAATCTTGTTAAACTATTAATCAATATTTTAATTATATAATTTAATTATAACAGACTGTTGAGGATAAGAATAATAAACGGCTGTTACAGATAACTGGGGTTCTTTAAAAAAGAGCAGGAAGCTCAGACAAACACCTTGTGTTTGGAAGAACCTATAATGGTAGAAAAGATTATCTCAATTATATTTTATCTCTAACAGAATGTTTTGCCCCGCAAGCTAAGCAATGAATAAAATTAAGGCGATTTTCTTTTCTTAATTCTGTGTCGGGCTTTCCGCATTCTCTGCATATTACAAATTCTTTTATGTACTGCTCTATTTTTGCATTTATCTTTGAACTTGGTATTTTATTATTAAGAACAAGCCTGTCTCCATCTCTTTGTCCTGAAGTTGCAAGCTCCTTAAGTATAAATTTTTGGAAATGTTCGGGGTCTCTTCTTATGTGAGAAGCAATGCTGAGAAAATTAGTAAGAATTGTTTTTTTGCCTTCAATATGCCCTTCTATTGCTGGTATTTCAAATCTATCTCCTTTTCCTTCTACAACTTTTACTTTGGAATAGGCTTCATCAAGGAGGGTTTCATAGTCTGTCATAGATTTATTCTGAAACTTGACTATATAAATTTTTATAAATAATAATTAAAGAGGTATATTTATGGTAACTATTGAAAACATAACCAGAAAGGAAGAAGAGAGATTAAATAAAATTGTAAGGACACAGACTCTGTTAAAGGAATTCTTTGATAATATTTCTATAACAAATACATCTACTCTAATCGCTGTTCGTGAAAAAGAAAAAATTAATCCATTTTTATACATAGCGTATTTTGGGTCTAAACATGACAAAATGGAGTTATGTATTCCAGAAGAACTTATTCCAAAATATTATGAAAAAACTCTCGCTTTTGCAAAAGAATATGAAAAAAAATTTAAGACTGAGGTAACTCTTCAAACAGATTACTCTAAATAAATTATAATAAAAATGGAAATATATTTATGGTGAAAATTAATCCTACGGGAATATCAAGAAAATTAAAGATGAGAAAGACTGAAAAATTAATTAAAGGTATTTTTGATGATTCTTTTGATATAACTGATTCTCTTTTAGATATAATATATGTAAGAGATAAAACTTCTCAATACCCTCTTGTTATTTCATTATCAGAAAATGTTTTTGTTTTAACAAATAGACAATATTTTGATAAAACATATGAACTTGCAGAAAAATACGAACAATTATTTGGGACAGAAAAAACTAACGAAAAGGGTGGAGAAGTGATAATTAAGACAAATTATTTCTCTAAAAAATAATTATCCCAGATATCTAACTTTTCCAGGTCGTGGTTCAAATATAATTCCTTCTTCAAGGAATTTCTTTATTTCCTGATTGATTATATCAGGAGAGACATCATTTAATTTGATTATTATTTGTTCTTTTTCAATTCCACCTTGCTCTTCTGCATCTTTTATAAGATTTATTATGCTGTCTTTTATTGCAACGATTTTGCTTTTTTCCAGAGGAGGAGCATTTGGAGAGGGCGTCTTTTCAAGTTCTAATTTTCTAACAAGCAAATATTTTGTATTCTGCTCTTTTATTATTTCGGGCTGAATATAAGTTTCATTATTCCAGTGCCTTAATACACCTATAACAAGAACTGTTAATCCTTGTGTAACATCTTTAAATTTTGCAATATCATCTCCAAAAACTTTAAGACTTATCTGTCCTGAGCCATCATCTAATTTGAAAAAAATATATTTCCTTTCACCTTCGCTTTCATATTTATCAACTATATTTCCAATAATATTAACACGCACAATTTTTTTGTCTCCTAATTCCAAAAAAGAGAATCTTTCACCATCCATTACTGGTTTTCCAAGAAAGATATCCCCTACTCTTAATTTATATGCAACATTTCTTTTGAATTGTGGTTCGTCTGGCATATTATGGAAAAATAAATAGTGTTTATAAGTTTTTATGAGTTAGAAAAATATTCTCTAATTGAGATTGTTCCTTTTTTGATAGTTCTTTTTTATCTTCTTCTAGTTGAGGGAATTTTCCATCAAATAAATCTTTACATGTGGAATATACATCCTCTTTTGTTTGTTTGGTAATTATTGCTAAAACTTCATCATAATTTATTGTTATATAACTATAATTTTTATTTAATCTGCTTAAAATACCATTAAAATTTACACAATAACCATCGCTTCTTGTTTTAGGATTCTTTATCCAGAAATGACTTACCATTTAAAAAACCCCAATATATCCCTTTTTTGGACGATAAAGTTCATTGTCTTTAATCAGCCTGTTTATTACTTCTTCTAATTCGTCTTTTCCTAATTTTCCTTCAAGTTCTTTTTCAAGTTCCTCATAAGGAATCATTTTTCCCATTTTGCTTTCAAGTGCTGTTATAACTTCTTTAACCATGAATATTTTGTTTCTTTGGGAAGAAGAAAATTTCCCTGATATCTTGTCTATATCAAATGTTTTTGACTCATAATCATAACCCACCTGCATAAGATAATATTTCATTAGTTCTATTGATTGTTTTGCATCTTCCCTTGAGACATCTTCACTTAATCTTAATTTAGCAGATGCTTCTGCCATTCTTATTAAAGCCTGCAATTGCCTTGCTGAAATTGGAATTGGCCTCATTGCACTTTCAGAAGTAACTGGTTTATTTCTCAATTCAACATAAAATTTTTTTAATTCATCAACTGCTTCAGCACTTAATTTAGGATTTACTTTTTGTTTTGCATATGCAACATATTTTCTGAATAAATTTGTATCTATTAAAACATCTTTTGTTTCTTTTTGGTGTTCTTTTAAAACATGGGTTGCAATTCTTTCATCTTTAACTCTGTCTGGCAAATCCCTCAATGTAAAAATTATATCAAATCTGTTAATTAGTGTTGGAGGCAAATCAATTTGTTGGGGAATGGGCATAAATGGATCGAATCTTCCGAATTTTGGATTTGCTGCTGCAAGAACAGAAGTTTGTGCTTTCAAACTCGCCTGAACATTAGCTTTTGAAATTGTTACTGTATTATGAAGAATCATTCCGTTAGAAACAAAAGTTCTATTGGGCTCCATAGTAACATCATAAACCCATTTTACTCCCTCGTTATTTATACTTGAAACTTTCTTTATTTTAACCCATCTAGCATAACCAAACGCTAATCTTTCCAATTCTTTTAGGTTCTCAAGAATTTTTCTATGTTTTTCAACATCTTTTAATGCTTCTTTTTTTGCTATAAGAACAAGTTTTTGTAAAAATAATCTGTGTTTTTCAACATGCAAATCAATTGAATGCCCTATTTCTTTGCGGGCAGATATTTTAAGTTTTTTGAAGATATTATTAATATTATTAGTACAATTAGGAATTACATCAGTTATTGATCTGTAAGTCTTTTCTTTTTCTAAATATTGTTTTAATCTTTGTTCCTTCTTTTCAGACAAAAAACCTATATTTAACAAGAATTTTGAGAGATTTTCCTCCCCTGAAATGTCCAATCTCCAGACATTTTTATCTTTAAAAATAGAAGATTGTATACCATATCTTAGCAATAAATCTGAAATTTGCTCTTCAAGTTCCTTATTTTGAGAAACAAATGAAATTCTACACCCATTTCTATTCTGCGGGATTACTGAACCATCTCCATCATAAAGTGCCCTTAAAATATATTTTATATTCTCATTTGGAAGTTGCATTATACTGCATGGAATTCTCTTTTTATCCCCTTTTTCCATGAGTAAAGCATCAATCTCTATAATTTCTTCAACAACTTTCTTTGAGATAACTCTAACAGCAAATTGATTTTTTCTTCTTGTTATACCTGCTTTTATTTTGAAATAAGATTCTACAGCATTTTTGTAATCAATTATTAATTTTTCATCATTGTTCCAGAATTGAATTCCTGTTTTCTTGCCCCTGTTTAATTCATAGCATCCATCTGTAATATGATAACCCAAAATTTTACAAAGTGTATCCTTTTCTTTTTTGTAGTTTTCTGCTTTAATATTGATTTCAGAAGGAACTGGAAAAAACATACCTTCTTTTAGGTTCTCTGCAGATGTGGTTATAATCTTACCCTCATGTGTAATCCAACAAGGATGTTCAGGGGTAACTGTAATTTCCCTGCCATTTGCAAGTTCTATTTTAATGAATTTCTTTGGGGCTATGTGCCTGCTTATTCTGTCTGCCTTAAATGGAAATGATTTTACAAAATCAGTTGAAATAAGCTCAACATCTTCAACAGGAAGAATTTCACAATCTTTGCCTTTATATACTTTGTTTTTATTTTTTTCAATTAAATTGTCTATAAATTTTCCTATTTCAACTTGCCTTCCATCAGAAAGAAGAAGTTTGAAGTCTGGCAACATGCATTGCTGTTCCATCGCCTCGTGCATTGCACTTCTGTCTGTTGGGTCCATTTTTTCAAGTTCATCTATACAAACTAATCCTTTATTGGCTAGAACCATTGCTCCTGCTTCCAAACTCCATCCCTTGAGATATTCATCTCTTACAACTGTTGCAGTCAAACCTGCTCCTGATGCTGATTTACCAACAACATATCTGCCTTTCGGAGAGATATTAGACATAAATACTAAAGTTACACTTTTTGCTACACCAGGATCTCCTATTAATAAAATATGAATATCTCCTCTTGATTTTGAACCATCAGACATTTGTTTTCTCACTCCTCCAAATAATTGCAAAACAAGAGCTTTTTTTATTTCCTCATATCCCCAGACACTTGGAATAATGCTTTTTGCCAGATTTTCAAATATCTTAGGATCTTCAGATAATTCACGAATCTGTCTCTCATCTTCATCATTTATATCTAATTCCTCAAAAGTTTCTTCCATAGGAATAATATTATTTGCTTCTACTGCAAGTTCAAATCTTGTTGATAATCCTCCAGTTGTTAAAGGGACTGGAACCTCTTTTAGAATTCCTATAACTTTTATTTTTGCTCCGGGGGTTGTTTTATCTTCCATTTTTGGTTCAACTAAATCTTCTTTTACAAATACATTCATTCTCTTGGGTTGTTCCCCGCCAGATAGAGATTCAGGAGATTCTTCAATAACTAATCTTTGAGTATCCACCATGTCTTTTGAAATTAATCTGAAACTTCCTCTTCTTCCACAAGAACATCTTGAGGGCTCCCTAAACTTTTTTTCAATTTGAAGAACAGATATAACTGTTCCACAGCTTGGGCATTCAAATTTTGCATTTACAACTTGGGGACGAACATCAGATGCCTGCCTTATTATCCCTTCAAGTATTACCAGCTCATTGAGATGTTTTGAACGAATACTTCTTACTTTTATCTGATGGGCTTCAGAAAGATTTTTTAGTCTTACACGCGCATTTTTTACAAGTCCAAGTTCCTCAACTGCAAGTTCAATTATACTTAATGTTTCTTCAGGATTTACTAATATCTCATCAGAAAGCTTGTTTGAATATTCTGTGAGCTTCATAAAGTCAAGATAAATAACATTAGTTCTCTTACGTATTGATTCTCCCAAGTCTTCCTTGTTAAAATTAAAGAAATTTTTAGCCTCTATAATCAATTCTTCTGATTTTGGCTTCTTCTTTTGCTCTGCTTCAGAATATTCCTCTTCTGAATAATTGCTATCTTCCATTATTTTTAATGAGAAATGGCTTTTTTATAAATTTGTATATACTAAGAAATGTATTGAAATTGCTGTATAAATTAGTGAAGAAATGATTATAAATCATTGTTATGGAAAAAAGGAAGATAAATTGAAGAAATAATTTATAATTATCTGTAACAGTCGATTTATATTAGTTGCGTTTAGTTTCTCAATGTTTAATATATTAAAATAAAATGATGTGATTTTACTTAGATAACTCAATTCTTACTTATAATTCTTAAGAGCAGTCTTAACATTCTTTAAAAGCTGGTCCATGCTGTCTTCAAGCTGCTGCTTGTTTTTAGTTCCTGTGCAAACAAGCTTTCCATTTGAAAATAATAAGAATGTTGCTGTTGGCTCAACTAACTTATAAACTAGTCCTGGAAACTGCTCAGGTTCATATTCTGTGTTTTCCATTTCAAGTGCTAAAAAATTAAGATTGAGCTTAAGTTCAATGCTGCCCGAAGCAACAATATTTTGGACTGTTATTTTTGGTTTGCCTGTTATATTCACACTTATCTTTCTAAGCTGTTTTATTACAGCGTCTATGACTTCTCTGACTTGAGTCAATGATTTTGTTCCAGTGCATACAAGATTTCCTGATGAAAAAACTAATACAGCTGATTTAGGTTCTTTAACTCTCAAAACTAAGCCAGGAAAAGTTTCAGGATTATATTCTGTATTTGGCTGGGTTCTTGCAAGTTTTGTTAATGGAACAGGTTTTCCTAAAGAAGCAGTTGCGACGATGTTTTGTATTTTGTAATTGCTTTTTGCTGATGTCATTTTAAAAATTATGAAATAAGTTTATTATAAATTATTGCAGCTACCCATATAATAATAAAAGCATAGATGAACCCGATAATTACCCCAATGAAAGCTCCTAACCAACTTACAGAATAACCTAATGAGCCCCACATAGTTAACATCATTGTTTCTGCTGTTTTAGAGTTTCCATAAATTCCGAAAATTGTAGTTATAAATGTTACAATTGCTCCTATAATCCCTGCTGCTAATCCAAACTTTGTTGAATGAAGTTTAACGTATTGTGTCATTTTTAATAGTTTATAAAGAAAAATTGGGTTTATAAAGGCTTCGTCGGTGATTAATTTTTCTTTTTGAAATTCTTTCCAATATATTCAAGGAGTTCACTTCCTTTTATCTGTGCTGTTGAAGGTCCTGCTCTTATGTAAAATTCTTCTTCATCTGTTGGGGATTTTAAGAAAATAGGCTTATTTCCTTTTTCACACTCTATCTTTAAAACTATCTTCCCATCTACTTCTATAAATTTATATTTTATAAGTGGGGAGGCATTTTTTCCCAATTTTGTTTTTATGAGATTGGTTATATGAAGAGAGAGTTTATCCGAACTCACGAAATTATCTTTTTCTATTCCAATTATTTCTTTTGAATCATTTATTCCTATTAAAAGAATTCCTCCTTTTGAATTTATAAATGCTGCAATTGTTTTTAGTGCAGAATATTCCACTTTTCTGTCAATCTCATTTGTATGAAGATTTGTCCTGAAAGTTGATTTAAATTCAAGATTCTCACTTTCCCCTCTTTTTATTAATTCAAAAATCTCTTCCTTTTGAATTTCTGTTTTTTTGAATAGTGTTGGGTTTTTTTCTGTTATATTCTTGAAAAATTCTCTCAATATCCCTTTTGGATATCTCATATAAAGATAGCCTATTATTGAAGAGATTACTGCTCCTATAACTACAAAAGTAAGAGTTTCCATAGAATATGCTAAATTGCTTGCTGAAAGAGGGTATTTTAAGATTAATTTTAAATAATATTTTGCTAGCTCTATTGCAACTCCAAAAGCAACAGAAAAATTAAATGAAAATAATATTATAAGAAAATAATTTTTCTTTATCTGGTTTGCTGAATATAAAATTGCAAGAATCATAAAGCCTATAAAAGAAATGAATATTCCAAAAAAGATTGGGACTATTATTCCGCTTATATTTCCAAGCAAGAGAGTAATTATTACAAATATTAAGAGAGACCATTCAAGAATCCTGGGAATCTTCACATCATATTTTGATTTTATCACCTGGGGGGCAAACATAAGAATCAACAAAAAGATGTTTGTTGAGACTATATGCCAGAGATGATTGTAAATCCCACTTATTATTGATAATACTAATATGAGTTTTATTGATAAAGAGAGGTAACTTCCTGTTTCTGACATGAAAATTGTAGGGTGAAAGAGTTTATATTTTTTTATGATTAAGAATTAAGTTCGCTGTAACAGTTTTTTATTATTAAAATAAGTATACTGAATAATGTTGAGGTATTATAATAATCTATATGATTTTACCTTGATAATTATTTCTTATTCTTTTTTGGGATTGAGATTTATAGGTTTTGTGGGAGGAAGAAGGAGTTAAGTTCGCTGATGGATATGAATAATCCTTACCCTTGAAGAATTAAGTTATCGTGGTAAAATCACATCATTTTAATATATTAAACATTGAGCAACCTACCCCCAAATCAAATTAATTATAAATCGACTGTTACAGATAACTATACTCAACAATCAACCATATCTCCAGTTTCTTTTCTGATTATGGAAATCTTTTTCAATATCCTTCAAATCAGCAATTTCAGAAAGAGGTTTGTCTGTCCTCAATGTAGTTATTCTTGGAAATCTCAGAGCCCATCCAGAATTGTAATTAGGTGATTTTTGAATTTCCTGATAAGTTATTGCAACAATTATCTTTGGTTTTATATAAACTCTGTCTTTTCCTTCTTTTTCAATTAAGGGCTTTATCTTTTCTGTTAATTCAGAGAATGAAACTTTTGCATTATCTTCTTTGCTTTCTTCTTTTTCAACAATTCCTGTTCCAACTTTTCCCACCTCTAGATATTCTCCGCTGTTTTTCCCCTTGCAGGAAACAATGAAACTTGAAAACCATCCAGAACGTTTTCCTTTTCCATATTCTGCTCCTGTAATAACCAAATCCAAATCTTGTTCTTCTGGCTTCATTTTAAGCATATAACCCACTCTTCTTCCTGGTTTGTAAGGTGCTTTAAGATTTTTCATCATTATCCCCTCTTGATTATTTTTCAGAGCTTCTTTATAAAATTCTTTTGCTTTTTTTTCATCAGAGGTTATTATCTGCTTTGAAGAAATTATTTTGTAAGGATGGTTTGTTATTATTTCCCTCACTAATTTTGCTCTCTCTTCAAAAGGTTTTTCAAGCAGAGATTTTCCATTGTAATATAAAACATCAAATACATTTACTTCTACAGGGAGTTCTTCCTGAAGTTTTTCAATATGATATTTTCTTCTTATTCTCTGGCTTATGTGCTGAAAAGAAGTGTATTTTTTTGTCTTTCTATCATATCCAACTGCTTCTGAATCTAAAATTACAGAATTTCCTTTTACAAATTGTTTTATGCATTCAACAACTTCTGGAAATTGTTTTGTTACATTTTCAAGACTTCGTGTAAAAAGTTTAATTTCTGAATTTTTTTTATGAATTATCATTCTGAATCCATCATATTTATATTCTATTGCGCAGGGAGTTCCAAGTGCTTCAAAACCTTCTTTAATTGTTGAAACTTTCTGAGCAAGCATAGCTTTTATTGGCTTTCCAATTTGCATAGAAATTTTTTCCAATTCTTTTATATTCTTTTTTTTGCAATAATCAAATACTTCTGCAGTGTCATTTGATTTATCAATTGCTTCCTGAATTTTATCAGGAGCATTTTCTATTTCTTCAAAGAATGCTTTTGCGAGCGCCTCCCTGATTGTGCTTTCCTGAATTCCAATTCTTAAATCTCCTATTAATGTTCTTGTTAAATAGAGAGCTTCCAAAGGTTCAGCAGAAGTTAATAATTCAGTTATAAGAGATAATTTTTTGTCAATAGTTCCTTTTCCTTCTAATTCGGGGAGTTTTCTTAGATTTTCCAGGACTTTTTTTACAGTGAGTGTATGCGAAGCTAAAGTCCTCTGCTTTTTTTCATGGGTTAATTTTTTTGCAACTTCACCCAAATCACCTATTTTTTTCCATTCCTGAATAACTTTCTTTGAATCTGTTCCTGTTGCTTTTGAAATTGCTTTTATTGCAATTTGGTTTGAGATCCCAATTCTTCTTTCATCATATTCGGGATAAATATTCCCTTCTAAAAGATAAATTGCTTCCCTGTCCTCTTCAGATAAATGCTCCAAGAATTTTGAAAGAATATCTGTTTTTTCCAGGCGTTTTGCAGTATTCCCCAGATTTTCATAAAGCTCAGTCAATTTTTTGTAAAGCATAAAATATTATAGAAGAGAGTGTTTTTAATATTGTGGTTTTATGCATTTTTTTCATTAATTTCTATTATCTTTTCAAGAATATATTGTGATTCATTATTGTGTCCTACGACAACAGGATAATAATCTAGTATAGGTTTCATGCTCATGTTATCAGCATTTATTTCACTTTTATCAAGCTTACCTTTTAAATAAAAGATAATTCTTTCTTCATTTAATGGAATAGAATATATTTTTTCATCTTCTTTTATTTTATATTTTATAGTCTGGTTTATCACTCCAAGAATTAAATTTCCCTGCCCATTTCCATAAATGGTTAATTCAAGCATAATATTATAGAGAAAAGAAGTTTTTAATTGTTTACTCTTCTTTATTCTTCCACAATCCGTGTAAATTACAATAGGCTCTTGCACTTACTGGTTTAAAACAAAATTCTGCTTCTGGCTTCAAGTTTGGCTTTAGAAAGACTTTTGCAGTTTGTCCATCTTTTGAAGTTGCCTCAATCCATTCAATATAATGTTCTGGAATCATTGGATGCTCAACAGAGCCAACTTTAACTTTATTTCCTTCAATTATGGGAACATGCTTTTCTTGTGATGCATCAACTTCATTTTCTTTTTGCAATTTCATAGGCTGTCCGCAACAGACTAAAGTTCCTCCTGATTCATGCAGAACTTCTACAATATTTCCGCATATTTCGCATTTGTAAATTTGTCTTTTTTCAGTCATTTGAATTTAATAGTTTAAATTTATCTTTTTAATTTATTTTTATTCTTCCAGAATCTTTCTGCAGTCTCTTCTAATTTATCCAATCGGTTATAATAATCTGGAAATTCATTCAGATGAGCTAAGGCGATTTTTCCTGTCATCAAGGGATTATCATTTGTAATATTTGTAGTTTTATCAACTTTTCCGTGTTCTAATTCAATATCCATTCCGTGTCTGAATTGTTCAAGATTATATTTAACTTTTGACCAATTAATTTTTAATTCTTTAGAAATTTCTTTTGCTTGTTTAGGAGTGAAATGTTTTTTTGAGGACATCAATAAAAAAGAAAAAAGAACTTTAAATAGATTTTGGGTTACACAGATAATTATCTCTTCCAATTAACATCTTCAGAATCTACAATAACTTCCATTAAATTTTTGGACATTCTTTTTACTTCTCTAACTGGCAGATTATGGATGCCATAATTCATCCCGCTAGTTATTCCAGGAATAAACACGTCTAATCTTAAAATTTGTCCTTTTTTTGGAGCTTCTCCTGTATAAAAACATCCCGAGATTAATTTATTATCTTCATTCACAGTTAAACATACTAATTCTGTTTCATAACTTCCTTTTTCTTGCATTGTTATTGTATAATGGGGTTTGGGGGAGATTCTTGCTGCAATTTTTTCCCTTGTTTTTATTTCATGGGAAATCTCCGGCAGAATAAAATCTCTAATCTTGCTTCTTAGATTGTATACTTTTAATTTCATTTATCAGATAAATTATCTTTATTTAAAAGGATTATTGCACTTACTTATGCATCATATATCTTCTTCCAGAAACTGGATTTGGTATTTCACCTGCTCTTACACTTGGACGATTTTTGTTTGTTGGGTCTTTGCTTCTCAGTCCTCTTGATTTTTTAGCTGCACTTGTAAGCCCTCTTAAAACTCTATTTCTATTTGAGCCTTTTGTTATCCAGTTTATTGTTGGGTCATTTATTATTTCTGGTCTTTCTGGGTCAACACATATTACTTCAAAGAAATAATTTATTCCATCCTTGCCAACTTCATAAGAATTTAAAACTTCAAGATTTCTGTGCTTGTTAGCTACTCTTTGTTCAGCAATCCATTTATAGGACATCTTAAGATTTTTTCTTGTGTGCATTCTTGCACCCCTTCTTCCTTTGTTGGGTCTTGGTCTTTTATGTCCCCCCCTTTTTAATCTTATTCTTATTATTATAAATCCTGTTTTGTCTTTATATCCAAGAGTTCTTGCTTTGTCTAATCTTAATGGTTTATCAACTTTAACTTGTGTCTCTTCTTTTCTCCATTCTGTCATTCTATTCATAAGGATTTTTGAATTAGGTTTTTTCCATGCTTGCTGAATATAATGATACATTCCGTGTGCCATAATTATTTTAGAAAAAGTTCATTTAAAAAGCTTGAGGTT
>ERZ1292629.2451-Hain-H43-01um-R1-2451-length-15621-cov-5_pt1 | contig 15621 bp, 9 predicted proteins | sample MGYA00564399_ERZ1292629 | MGnify/ENA primary metagenome ERZ1292629 (study PRJEB36523, sample SAMEA6512636) | groundwater metagenome | collected 2019-01-08 | study: AquaDiva: Metagenomics assemblies of 32 groundwater samples
AGAATCGATAATGACTTTAATCGCATTCTTGCTCTTCAAATTATTCCAGGTGAGATCCGCAATTTCCTCAGTAGATTTAAGCCATACGTCATTGGACAATCTCTTTTTTTCATCAATGGTGATAAGACCTTTTTGGTATTCCTCTTCGATAAGAGCGACCTTGTCTTCTGCTTTTGCAATAATACTATTTTTCTCTGGCACCATTTCATTGTCAAAAACTGACACAGAGATTCCAGAAATAGTTGCCCCATAAAATCCAAGTCCTTTAATACTATCGATAAGTTCCACCACTTCTTCTGAGGTGCATTGAGTGATAGCGGTCGTAACAATTTTTTTAATACCCGATGCTTTTATTTCCGTATTGATAAAGTCGATTTTCTTTGGTAATTTTTCATTGAAAAGCAATCTTCCGCATGATGTTTCAAGAACCTCATCGTTTATACGAACCTTTATTGGCTCCCTAAGGGTAATTCTATCAAGAGAATTAGCCAAAAGCGCTTCGTTAGGATTGGCAAAATATGGCATTTCTTCTTTTTTTGCTGATTGGTCAAATGAAGTAAGATAAAATACACCAAGCGCCATTTCTTTATTGGGAAGAGTGATAGGGCTTCCATCTGCCGGTTTTAACAAGTTGTGTGTTGGCATCATCAGCTCAATAGCCTCTGCTTGCGCTTTTGCAGAAAGTGGGATATGTACAGCCATCTGATCTCCATCAAAATCTGCATTATAACCTGCACACACACACGGATGAAGCTGAATTGCTGCTCCTTCAATAAGAATTGGGTAGAACGCCTGCATACCAAGCTTGTGAAGAGTAGGCGCACGATTTAGAAGCACCGGATGATTTTTGGTAATTTCTTCAAGAATATCAAAAACCTCTGGTGGTCTTTTCTCGATAAATCTTTTGGCACTTTTAATATTAGGAGCAAATCCTCTGATAATTACCTCACGAAGTACAAATGGCTTAAACATTTCAAGCGCCATTTCCTTTGGCAATCCGCACTCAGTAAGCTTGAGCTGTGGACCAACCACGATAACGCTTCGCCCAGAATAATCTACGCGTTTTCCAAGCAAATTCTGTCTAAATCGTCCTTGTTTTCCTCGTAACATGTCAGAAAGCGACCTGAGAGGCGATCCAATTGCTTGACTTGCTCTTTGGGACACATCGATAAGTGAATCTACTGACTCTTGAAGCATGCGCTTTTCATTGCGCAAAATAATTTCAGGCGCTCCCAAAGACATTAAATGCTTTAATCTATTATTTCTATTGATAACGCGTCTGTACAAATCATTTAAATCTGAAGTAGCAAATCTTCCTCCAACCAGCTGAACCATGGGGCGAAGATCTGGTGGAATAACAGGAAGGGCGATAATACTCATGGATGCAGGATTAACACCTGCTTTTTTCATAGATTCCAAGAGGCGCAATCTTTTGATGATTTTAATATATTTTGGACCCGATGCTTTTACTGCTTCATCTCGCAAAAATACGATAAGCGAACTAAAATCAATACTGTTTAATACATCCAGCACCGCTTCTGCGCCAGTTTTTACGCCAAAGAACATAGGAATATCGTATTCCAAGATTTTGAAATATTCATCTTCTGACAAAACGCTTCCCATTTTAAGACTTTTGACCAATTTTATAAGCGCTTCTCCAATTTCATCCAGCTTTTTACCATCCGTAGCGACTTTTTGCGTAACTGCGGTAGTTTTTTGTCGCAAAAGAAGATCTAATTCTTGCACAATAAGACTTTTTTGATCTTTTCCGCCTACTCCCTGCATCTCTTCTTTTTTCTTTTCGTCCATTTCCTTCTGCATATTTTTTATTTCTTCCTCGGCAGCTTTTTCAGATAATTTTTTTCTATTTTCAATTGACTGAGTAAATGTTTCAATCGCGTCTTTTTTCTTCTGGTCATCTACTTTGATAACCAAATAAGAGGCATAATAAATAACAGATTCTAAGTGTTTTTGAGATATATCCAGCACCAAAGAAAGCGGTGAAGATGAACCCTTGAAAAACCATACATGACAAACAGGAGAGGAGAGCAGGATATGACCCATGCGCTCTCTTCGTACTCGTGACAGGGTAACTTCCACACCACATTTATCACAAATAATTCCTCGATATCTTATTCTTTTGTACTTTCCGCAATAACACTCCCAATCCTTTGTAGGACCAAATATCCTCTCGTCAAATAATCCATCTTTTTCTGGACGCAAAGTACGATAATTAATGGTTTCTGGTTTGATAACCTCGCCATATGACCATGATAAGATATCTTCTTTGCTCGCCAAAAGAATCTTAAGCGACTTAAAATCAACAATTGTTGGATCTTTCATTTTTTTACCGTCATTATTCATTTACTACTACCGCCTCCTTTGTTCCCTCTGGTACAATTTCAGAAACTTTTGGAACTTCTTTCAAATCCCCTACCTTTTTTTCAATCGCGTTTGACGCGACTTCTTCCTTTGACTCGCTGGAACCATTGGCGGAAGCGGTTACTGATTTTTCTTCTAATACAGGCGTATCATTATACACAGTAGCCCCAACTGGCACAACATTCAGTCCAATCGCTTGCAACTCTTTGATAAGAACTTTAAACGACTCGGGAACTTTTGGTGTTGGAATATCGGTTCCTTTTACAATAGCCTCAAATGCTTTTGATCGCCCTACCACATCATCAGATTTAATTGTAAGCATTTCCTGTAAAATATATCGCGCTCTATGAGCCTCCAGGGCCCACACTTCCATTTCTCCAAGACGCTGTCCTCCCATTTGTGCTTTTCCCCCAAGAGGTTGCTGTGTGACCAATGAATATGGACCAGTTGATCTCGCATGGGTTTTATCTTCAACCATGTGAATAAGCTTCATAATATATTCAATACCAACCACCACGGGATTTTCATACGGCTTACCTGTTCGTCCGTCAAACAACTGTGCTTTTCCGCTTACCGGAAGGCCCGCCTGTTTCAAAAGCGCCACAATTCTATCCTCACTAATGTGTTCAAAGACCGGAGTTGCTACTTTCATGCCCAATTTATACGCAGCCCAACCAAGATGCGCCTCAAGCAACTGTCCCAAATTCATACGAGCAAGCACTGAAATAGGGGAGATAATAATATCTACCGAAGTACCATCTATCAAATGAGGCATATCTGCCTGAGGAAGAATTTTTGAGATAACGCCCTTGTTTCCATGTCTTCCTGCCAACTTGTCCCCAACCACCACGTGTCTAAATTGTGCTACTTCCACGATAATCTTGCGAATTGTGCCTGGTTCCAGTTCGTCTCCTTGTTTTCTATCAAGCGTTGAAACACTAATAACAGTTCCACGCTCGCCGTGTGGAATACGAAGCGACGTATCTCTCACTTCACGAGCCTGCTCTCCAAAAATTGCACGAAGAAGTCGCTCTTCTGCAGTAAGCTCTGTTTCACCCTTTGGCGCAATTTTCCCAACCAAGATGTCCCCTGGTCCAACATCGCTTCCCACTACTATCACACCGTCTTCATCCAAATTAGCCAAATCTTCTTCTGAAACATTTGGAATATCACGAGTTGTTTCTTCAGAGCCAAGCTTGGTTTCAACTACCGCTGATTCATATCGTTCGATATGAACCGAGGATAACGTATCTTCTTTTACCAAGCGATCGGAGATAACAATCGCGTCTTCATAACCAAGGCCGTCAAATGATGCATACGCAATCAAAAGATTTTGACCCAAAGCTAATTCTCCATTTTCAGAAGCAGGTCCGTCAATAAGAAGATCTCCCCTTTTTACTCTCTGATCCTGATTTACCATCACGCGTTGGGTATACGCTGTCGCCTGAGAAGTGCGTTTGAAGGCATCTACCAAAAATGTTGCTTTTTCGCCGCTCTTATTTCCCTCAATAGTAACTGACTTACCATCAGCAGAAGTGATTTTGCCATCAAAAGGTGCTCTTACTACCCTACTCATTACCTCAGAAACCACTCCTTCCATTCCAGTACCTACAATTGGACTAGAGGGTCTAATCAGAGGAACCGCCTGACATTGCATGTGGGTTCCCATGAGCGCTCTGTTGGCTTCATCATGTGCCACAAACGGAATAAGAGATGCGGAAGTACCCACCACTTGACGTGGCGTAATATCTATAAAATCTATATTAGTACTTTCTGCTTCCAAAAACTCTCCATTAAACCGAGCAGGCACACGCTCTTCTTCAATAATCCCATCTGAGGAAACACTTATTCCTGCATGGGTAACATAATGTTTGGCTTCCTCATCAGCTGCCAAATATACCACTTCACTGGTAACAACTGCTACTGTCTTCTTTCCTCTTTTTTCTTTTACTACTCTTCTATAGGGACTTTCCAAAAAACCATACGCATTAACCCTGGCATAAAGTGCCATATAGGTAACCAAACCAATATTTGGTCCTTCAGGAGATCTGATGGGATCAACTCTTCCATATTGCGAACTATTGATATCACGAATCGAGAACGCAGCGCGCTCTCTTGATATACCACCGGTTCCCATAACCGTAAGACGACGAAGATTGTCAATTTCAGAAAGTGGGTTAGTTTGATCAAGAATGGTGGAAAGCTGTGAGGTGCGGAAGAATTCATTAATTGCTGCCATAATAGGTCTGGCATTCACCAAAGCAGGCACAGATGGAGGAACATCTGCCTGAATAAGACTCATGCGCTCTTTAATGCTTCTCTCAAGACGCAAAATTCCCACGCGAAAAGCAGTAGTAGCTACTAATTCTCCCACGCAACGCACTCTTCGATTCGCAAGGCTATCAATATCATCAATCGTTCCCTTGCCTGAAGACAGTTTGACCAGATATGCAAGTGCCCCAACTACATCGTCAATAGTGAGCACTCTGTCTGGAGATTCTCTAAATCCTTCTATTTCCCCAAGTCTTCTATTTACTTTATATCTTCCTACCACTCCCAAGTCATACCTTCTATTATTAAAGAAAAGGCCGTTAAAATTCTCTCGAACCTTTTCCAATACAACTGGCTCGCCAGGATGCATTTTCTTAAAAATCTCAATTACTGCTTCAGATTCTGTGTGTGTTTCATCTTTTCCAAGAGTCGTTTCAATAAAATTGTTCTTGTCTTCAAATTTGGAAAAACGGTCTTTGATTTGTTCGTCAGAGGAAATACCGATTGCGCGCAAAAAGGTTGTTACCAAGAATTTTCGTCTTCGGTCAATTTTTACCGTAATAGTATCGTGTCTGGTAGTTGAAAATTCAAGCCAAGAACCATGATTTGGTCTAATTTCTGCATTATAAAGTGTTTTGCCGGTCACTGGATCCGCAAAAGCAGTAAAAAATACCCCAGGAGATCTAACCAGCTGGTTTACCACTGCTCTTTCTATGCCATTTACAATAAAGGTGGACCTTTCTGTCATTTGTGGAATGTCTCCCAAAAATACCTCAGCGTTTTGCTTGGCATCTGTTTTTTTATTAGTAAGTGTAGCTTTTACATAAAGAGGAGAATCAAAGGTAAGACCTTTTACCAAAGCGTTTTCTGGGGTTGTAGATGGTTTGCCGATGCGATAACTATTAAACGCAAGGTTCCAATTTTTTTCAGTGAAATCATCAATAGGAGAAATCTCTTGAAGCACTTCGCCGATTGCTGTTTCCAAAAACCACTTATATGATTGTTTTTGAACATCAAGCAAATCAAGCTCAGGTAGGTGAGAGTAATTCTTACCCCAATTATCTCTAACGATAGCGTCTTTCGTGTTCTTTCGCATGAGTGGTGTCAATAGGCAGAATTTACTGAATACAACAAAAAAAATAACGGGTTGACCAACCCTTTATTTTATTCTAGTCGTAGAGTAGATATACTATATCATCAAATATACCCAACTGTCAATAGCTCAATAATTTGCTATAATAAGCACATGCTCACCGCGTCTGATATTGCCAACAAGTATATTTCTTTTTTCCAAAAAAGGGGACACCAAAAAATATCCAACTTTCCGCTGGTTTTGGCAAATGACCCAACCACGCTTTTTACATCTTCGGGAATGCAACCGTTAGTCCCATATTTATTAGGGCAAGAGCATCCCTCGGGAAAACGTTTGGTAAATGTCCAAGATTGTTTTCGCGCCCAAGACATAGACGAGGTTGGAGACAACAGGCATACCACCTTCTTTCGCATGTTAGGAAACTGGAGCTTAGGAGACTACTTCAAGGATAAACAGCTTCCATGGATATGGGAATTCTTAACTTCTGAACTAAACCTTGACCCCAACAGATTATATGTAACCGTATTTAAAGGAAATGAGCATATACCCAAAGATACTGAAAGTATCCAGATGTGGAAAGAACTTTTTAACGCAAAAAATATAGAAGCCAAAGAAGGAGAAAGGATCTTCACATATGGCGCAGAAAAAAACTGGTGGTCTCGCGCTGGTACTCCAGAAAAAATGCCCGTAGGTGAACCAGGTGGCCCTGACAGTGAAATATTCTATGAATTTACCAATGTGCGACACGATCCGAAATTTGGAGAAACCTGTCATGTAAATTGCGATTGCGGACATTTTATAGAGATTTGCAACTCTGTTTTCATGCAATATATAAAGAAAGAGGGCGGAGACTTCGCAGAGCTCCCTCAAAAAAATGTTGATTTTGGCGGCGGTCTTGAGCGACTTCTTCTTGCGCTTGAAGATACACCTGATGTTTTTACCACAAGTCTGCTCGCTCCTGTTATTTCTGCGATAGAAAAAGAAACGCAAAGTTCATATGCTCATCATCCCAAAGAAATGCGCATTATAACTGATCATTTTATCAGCGCGACTTTTATCGCGCGCTCAAGCGTGACCCCGTCCAACAAAGAACAAGGATACATTTTAAGACGCCTTATCAGAAGAGCGCTTGATAATTTCTATGAACTAGGAGGAAAAGACATCAGTCCAGTTTTGCAAACGATTATTACGCAATATGCAGATACCAATGAGAGTTTAAGTGAGAACTCCGAACGTATAAAAAATACCATCTTAGAAGAGGCAGAAAAATATGAAAGAACCAAAGTAGAGGCGAAAAGATTTCTACAAACAAAGTACCCATCAACAAACGAAGGACAAGCAATTACTGCAGACGATGCGTTTGTACTGTTTTCCACTCATGGACTTTCTCCTGCGCAAATAAAAAGTCTGGGATACTCTTTTAACGAAGAAGAATTTACTGAAAAAATGAAAGCACACCAGGAAATATCCCGTGCAGGTGCGGGACAAAAGTTTCGCGGAGGACTGGCGGATCATAGTGATAAAACAATCATGGGTCACACTGCTACCCATCTTTTGCATCAAGCCTTGCGCGATGTGCTGGGAAATCAGGTTCATCAAACAGGATCAAATATAACTAGCGAAAGAATAAGGTTTGATTTTAATTACGATACAAAGCTTACTGACGAGCAAATACAAGGGGTTGAAAAAATTGTAAACCAAAAAATCGCAGAAAATCTTCCCGTGCGATACGAGATGACAACATCAGAGGCAGCAGATACGTTGGGAGCCATTGGGCTATTCAAAGATACATATGGAGATAAAGTAAAAATATATTTTATCGGTAATTACTCGGTTGAATACTGTGGGGGACCGCACGTAGATTTTACAGGAGTACTGAAAAGCTTTAAAATACAGAAGCAGGAGAACTTGGGGCATGGACAAAAAAGAATATACGCAAAAGTAGCAATGATACAATGAATGTGTTTATGAAACTGCCTTTTAATTTACCATTTGGTAAAAAAGTAAAAACAGAATATTTTTTTGGCTTTCTCCTTCGTGATGAAAAAATAAATGCGGTTGTTTTTGAAGAAACCAATAAAGTACTAAAAATCTGTGGCGAACACGAAGAACAACTCAGTACTACCTTGAACGAAATTTCCTACGAAGAGCTTCTGCAACTTACTGACCGCACTCTTTCCATGGCCGAAGAATCACTCCCCGATGGGGTAGAAACCCAAAAAACGATTTTTGGGGTAAAAGGAGATTGGGTCGATAAATCACAAATTACCAAAGAACATCTGACAAAACTACGCAAGCTTTCAGAAGAACTCAATCTTTCTCCGATTGGCTTCCTGGTTATTTCTGAGGCAATTATTCATTTGCTCACCCTCCAGGAAGGCGCGCCTGTATCTGCAATTTTAATAGAAATAGGACGTACACACATCACTGCCTCTATGGTGCGGGCAGGAAAAGTACTCGAGACTCACACACAGACAATCGAAAATTCTGCTTCTCAAACTACTGATAAAATTCTTCATCATTTTACCAATTATGAAATTCTCCCGTCCAGAATTCTTCTCTTTGACGGCGAACGAGGAAAAAGTCTCCAGCAGGAATTTATTAGTCATTCATGGAGCAAAAGTTTGCCGTTTTTGCACGTACCACAAATTACCATTTTACCAGCACAATATGACGTACAAGCCATATTGTATGGTACAGCCACGCAAATGGGATTTGAAATAGGAAGTGGAGAATTGGAACACGTAAAAACAAATGGGAAGAGAATACACGAAGTAGTCGCGTCAGGCGCGATTGAAGAGGTAGAAGAAGTCGTTAAACATTCCCCTGCGTCTTCCAACGATTTTGGGTTTGTGGTAAACGGAGATATTGAAACAGTTAAGGGAATGATGAAGAAACCAGAACTCAAGGCTGCAAAAGAGACACAGGAGACAAACGAGATACAAGAACCAAGGGAGGAGACTAATTTTGAAGAAGTGCAAGACTTGCCAGATACACATACTTCCACGAGAAAAGGTAGAATTAACTTTGCCAAATTTTCTTCCATCATTTCTGCTCTGCCTTTGGGCAGTATTACAAAAAATTTAACACGTCTTCCCAAAAAAGTCTTGGGCTTTCTTCCCTCTATGCCACACAGTGGAAAACCCATCCTCATCCTTGGTGGAATTATCATTTTCATTATCGCCATGGCATTTTTCTACTTCACCATGATCTCAGCAACCATCATCATATTTGTCACGCCAAAATCTATTGAGAATATCCAAACCATTATCTTTTCTCCGCAGCAGCCAACTGATCTTGCGGAAAAACGAATTTTCGTAGAAACCATCAACGTAGAAAAAGAGGGTAATCTTTCTGGTCCTGCCACGGGAACAAAAGAAGTAGGAGAAAAAGCAAAAGGAAATGTAACCATTATTAGCTCCTTAACTTCGGAACAAACACTCACCGAGGGAACCTCTATAACTTCATCAAATGGACTACTCTTTACTTTGGATAATGCAGTAAAAATTGCATCAAGCTCGGGACTTAGTGATATTAAAAGTATTACCGCTTCGATTACCGCAAAAATTATTGGAAAAGAGCACAACCTCCCATCTGGTACCAAATTTTCTGTAGGAACCTTTGACCGATCTTCTGTGGAGGCCAAGAATGACACCGCGTTCACTGGAGGATCCAAAAAAGAAGTAACCGTTGTGTCACAAAAAGACGTAGATCGGCTTTTGGCAGAATTACCAAAAAGTCTCCAACCGAAAGCGCAAGATGAGATAAAGAGCAAGGTTTCCTCTGACAGGGAATTACTTATCGGATTTTTTAAAACCACTATTGTCGACAAAGAACTGAGTAAAAAAGTGAGCGAAGAAGCAGCAAGTGTAAATCTGAAGGCAACGATTTCATTTGAAGGATTTTCATATAAAAAGGACGACGCAAAACAACTCTTTGCAGAAATATTAAAACAAAACGATTCATCTATGACTCTGTCTGGCGACTCTATTTCCTACAGCGCCAAAAGCTCCAAGCAAGAAAAAAACGGAGACACCAAGATAGAAATGTCCATAAAGGGAGGCTTAGTCCCAAAAATTGATCAGGAAAAACTTACCGCACAATTAACAGGTAAATCTTTTGACGATGCCATCGGTCAAATAATTGATATGCCACAAATTGCTGATGCAAAAATTTCTCTTTTTCCTCCTATACCATTCTTACCCAAAAATCTTCCAAGAATGGCAAAAAATATACACGTGGTTATTACCTATCAATGAGTAATTACTACTATAAAAAATCATCTCTTGTTTCTGCTCGATTCCTGATAAGAGTACTTGGAATTCTTCTCTGTGTTGCTGGAATCATTGGCGTGTTTTATACGTTTTTTCCGCTTCTCTCATGGCAAATATATTTTAATCCCACCTTTACAACAACAGAGGTTGTTGCGCCAATTCCCAAAACAACAATCGTTAACTCATCAACTCTTCCCTCACTTTTCACCAATAGTCAACAAATACTTTCAGGTGTTGATTACACCAATGCACAAAACTGGTTCCCAACTGTCGTGCTACCTAAAGGAGCCCCCCAGGTATCCTCTTATGAACTTTCTATTCCAAAACTGGGCATACGAAAAGCAATTGTTTCAACAAATGACTATAATCTTTCCAAACATCTTGTTAACTATCCAGGAACCGCAATTCCCGGCGAGAATGGAAACTCAGTTATATTTGGACACTCTTCTCTCCCGCAATTATTTAGACCCAATGATTACACCACCATCTTTGCAACGCTTTATACGCTAAAAATAGGGGACGAATTTATTGCTCATATTGACAACCTCTCTTATTATTACAAAATATCGTCTATTAGAGTTGTTGACCCAACAGATACGTCAATCTTTGAACAAACCCGTGATAACAGCTATCTCACCCTGGTTACCTGCACGCCACCAGGTACCACATGGAAAAGACTCATCATACAAGCAAGCTTACAAAAAATATAACTATGAAAAAAGTCTGGCCAACTATTTATCGCATTATCAATACAGGGCTTTATATACTCATCGTATTCTTAAAAAGTTTTATCAAGTACTGTGTCAAACAATTCAGAGGAGAATATTAATATATGGATCCAAAAGAAAAAATTCAACCTAATGGATCACGTTCTGTACAAAGCAACCTCGCGCTCAATGCGATTCGGAAGAAGTTAGTTGGCAAAACGCTTTCTTATAAAGAAATTTACGCAGTCATGGATGAAATATCCAAAAAGAAATTGGGAGGAGTGCTCACCGCGTATTTTGCCGCGTCTGGATATTCCAAGGGTTTTTCAGACGAAGAGCTTTATTTCCTCACCAAAGCAATGGTTGAAACAGGAGAGCAATTGCATTTTGCGGGAATTGTCGCTGATAAACATTCCATAGGAGGAATTCCAGGAACCCGCACCACACTAATCATAGTACCAATTATAGCCGCTGCTGGATTTACGATACCCAAAAGCTCTTCTCGAGCTATCACTACTCCAGGAGGAACTGCAGATGATATGGAGGTGCTGTGTGGGGTTGAATTTACCAAACACCAAATTTTAGAAATTGTCAAAAAAACCAACGGCTGCATAGTCTGGGGAGGAAGTTTTAATATCGCTCCTGCTGATGATCTCATCATTCAAGTAGAAGAACCGTTGCTGTTTGAGAGCTATGACAAAATTGTCGTTTCAATCATGGCAAAAAAAATAGCGTTTGGCTCTAATCATGTGGTGATTGATATTCCGTATGGTGAAACTGCCAAGCTTCATCGAGTAAAAGACGCAGAAGTACTAAAAGAAAAATTTGAATACCTTGCAGGAAAATTTTCTATAAAAATAAAATGTCTTATTCATAAGACAGACGAGCCTTTTGGACGAGGGATTGGACCAATACTTGAGACCAGAGAAGCGCTTCGCGTGCTCCAACAAAAACCAAACAGGCCACTTGATCTAGAAAATAAAAGTCTTACGCTTGCAGGAACACTTTTGGACATTTGTCTCAAAGATTCTTCTGAAAAATTACAAAAAGAAGTAAAAGAAAAATATGGCAATGGCTTAGGTTGGGCTACGCACCTACTTGAAACAGGGCAAGGTGCTAAAAAAATGCAGCAAATTATTACTGCCCAAGGAGGAAAATCGCATATCGATAGCGAAGATTTAAAACCAGGTCGACATTCTGTCTCTTTTACCGCTTCTGACTCCCGAATAATAAAAAAAGTTAATATTCAGAATATAACCGTGCTCACCAAAATACTCGGAGCCCCTCGTGAAAAATCTGCAGGAATTTATTTACATAAAAAAATTGGGGAAGAAATAAAGCGAGGAGACATCCTCTGTACATTATATAGTGATAATTTGTATAATCTGAAAGAAGCAAAAAGTTCGTATCGGCACTTTCCGATTTTTACCAGATGACGAAATTAAAAATTGTTTTTGGAATTATACTTTGCGCATTTCTTGGAATATATGGTTGGTGGATTTGGGGTACGCAACCGGTGGAGAAAAATAATACTACTACTCAATTATTTGTAGTAAACAAAGGGGCTGGCATAAAAGAAATATCCAACAATCTAAAAGTCCAAAACCTTATAAGAGATCGTGTAATATTCTTTTTAACGGTTAAACAAAAAGGAATCGAAAGTAAAATACAAGCAGGTGACTTTCGCCTCTCTCCCTCTATGAATGCGTCTCAAATTGCTGACAACCTAACCCATGGATCTTTGGATGTCTGGATTACTGTTCCTGAAGGACGCAGGGCAGATGAAATTGCCGATGCGCTGAAAAAAGAAATTCCCACTTATGAAGAATCATGGAGAATAGAACTTAATAAGTATGAGGGTTATCTCTTTCCCGATACATATCTTTTTCCAAAAGATACAAGTATCACGCAAATAATTTCTATTATGCGAAATAATTTTAACAGTAAGTATACTACTCTTCCACGTACAAAACTTTCAGAAAGCAAAGTTGTCACTCTCGCATCTTTAGTAGAAAGAGAAGCAAAGCTTGCGACAGACAGACCACTGGTTGCGTCAGTACTTCTTAACAGACTTGAAATTGGGATGCCACTCCAAGTAGATGCTACGGTACAATATGTGCTTGGCTATCAAGCATCAGAAAAATCATGGTGGAAGAGACATCTTAGTCTTGACGATCTGAAGATTAACTCCCGATACAATACCTATCGCAATGCGGGTTACCCACCATCACCGATTGCCAATCCAGGGCTTTCTGCGCTCAACGCGGTTATACAACCTGCAATCACTGACTATCTTTTCTATGTCTCAGATTCCACAGGAAAAAATCACTATGCCAAAACCCTGGACGAACACAACGCAAATGCGAGAAAATACGGTCTATAAATAAGGGTCTACAAACTAAACGCTAAACGCTAATCAACTAAACGCTACAAAGGTCTCTTTCCTCTGAAAAATCTCCGCCCACTCGTCCCGAGTCGCGTGATCACATGCGGTACTACCTTATCTGTTTTTTCCTTTGTCCCGCTTTGCGGGACTTCGGCGGAAGTGGCTACTTTATTGTTTCCGACTGGTTCTGGTTTCCCCTCAAAAAAATCCTCTGTTAAAAATTCCTCAATTTCTGAGATTCCCTCTCCCCCTTCCTCTATAAGCATCTTCAAAAGCTTCTTGCCCTTTTTGGTCGCAAGCAAAAATACAACGATGCCACCAAAGAGAGCACCGAATATAAATCCGCCCATAAAACCACTATTATGATTATTGCCATTATTCATCGTCTGTAAGTTCTCTAAAGAAATTTTTCTTATTCTTAAGGAACTTAAACAAAGCTGAACCAATTTTCATCCCAGTGGAGAGATAGGAAAAAGAAGAAATGGAAGACAGGGGACCAGAAACGCTTCCGGTTATAGACGAAGTGTCATCCAAAACTTTGTTGGCTTTATTCACTGTCTTGCGAAACTCCCTGAGGATGAAGAAGACCTGAACCCCGAGTACCACCAAAAGAATAGTGAGTACCACTACTACAAAAAGCAGGATCCCTTGGGCAGTATCTATCATAGGACAAATATAGAATACCAGCTACGCGAGAACCTTGTCAACCAATTAAATTATATTTTTGCTTCTTAACTCCTGAAATAACGTAATAGATCTCTCCAATCCTGAATCTCTTAAAGCATCAACATCTCTATCGCTTTTCAATTCTGTAATCGCAATATAGGCAAAATTCTGAGGCACCCTATTGTGAATTTTTTTTCCAACAAGTAGAGTTCTCACCTGCCCATCATCATGATAAACCTTACTTTTTAAAACATCGAGAATTGTCTTTGCCATATTGTCTACATCTCTTAATCTATATTCTTTTTCATCTTTAAAAAATTGCATAATAAATATAAATATTTCGTGTTGTGAGGGGAAAATCTCTAAATTTTTAAGTTTTTCTCCCAGTTGATCTCCCAAAATTTTTTTGAATTTTTGAAGCTGCTCCCCCTCTTCTTTCCGAACAAGATTTGAAAACCTATTGCCATCTTTAAATGCTTCTTGAGTAGAGGGAATTATCAAGGGAATACCAGTATCAAAGCTTATACCAGAAGACTTAACTTTCTTAGACATGTGGGTATTAAAAAACTGCTGTGGAAAGACGAACTCCTTCTTTTGTGTTTTCTTTTATCACATTATTTTCCGAAACAGCTTTTCCATCTTTGGTATAAAAAGAAACCTCTGCGGGGTTATTCTGATACTTAGTTGCAATAAAAAATACTTCTTTTCTAGCTTCTTCTTTTATTTTATTTTTTGTAGTCTTTTTCATAGAAGTATAAATAAATCTTAGAGGCGCAAAACCTTAGTCGCTTTTAAGAGGAACCATCCGGAACCCCACGGTTAAGGAATTAATTGCAAGCATATTGTAATATACCTACAAGCGGTTGTCAATCGCACCTACTCGATATTATTGCATCAAGGTATTGCGCTCCTGTTGTCATTGCGGGCTCTCGCCTCTTTGTCATTGCGGGCTCGACCCGCAATCTCCCCGTGGTGGATCCTGAATCCAGCCTGCACTGAGGGAACCGAATGTGTTCAGGATGACATGGAAAAATTCTATTCGTAAAACCAGTAAAAGCTTGGATCTTCTACTTCTTTAATCTCAGGATCCCACAATCTCCATTTTCCATCAATTTTTCTCACATCCCAATACCCCTCAAAATATTTATATACTATCTCATCATCAACCATATCTTTGGTTGAGAGTTTTATGTCGATACGATCCTTTTTCTTTGTATCTTCTTCGATTTTGATGACCGTCGTGTCCAGTAACGACTGGTATCCACCTTTCCAATAGTCATAGCTGTGTCCCTTCTTGAAATTGTCTGACAATATCTCAAATGCCTTATCCAGCTTTCTCACTTTAAGGTAATTATAAAAAGTAGCTACGGCAAATTCCGCACTTGTCGTATCATCAAAGGTAATTTTTCTTATATCCCTGGTCGCATCATCAGATATAACCATCATGTCCATTTTTTGCCTGATAGAATCTGCTGATATCGCCAGTCCTAATCCTGCAAGTCCAGCAGTATTAATACCAACGACTTCTCCACAGATATTCATCATAGGACCACCGCTGACGCCTCCCGTAAAAGTAGCATCTGTCTGTAAATATTCAATACCTACATCTTTGGAAAATCTCCTTCCTGATAAAAATCCTTTATTTACCGATGCTTCTCCAACCAGCTCACCACCCAAAGGATATCCAATGGCAAGCAATTCTTCGGCAGAAGAAAGCTCCGATGGCTTACCCCAGGTAATAGGAACAAGTGATACATTAACTTTTAAAATTGCCAGGTCCGCATCTTTATCTCCCCTGAGTATTTCTGCAGTTTCGAAAGAATTGTCAGAAAAAATTACTTT
>ERZ1292629.2452-Hain-H43-01um-R1-2452-length-15616-cov-9_pt1 | contig 15616 bp, 12 predicted proteins | sample MGYA00564399_ERZ1292629 | MGnify/ENA primary metagenome ERZ1292629 (study PRJEB36523, sample SAMEA6512636) | groundwater metagenome | collected 2019-01-08 | study: AquaDiva: Metagenomics assemblies of 32 groundwater samples
GTGTTGAGATAAGTATACGCAGCTCGCTCTGAGGCGCGCACTCCGGGTATCCATCGAGCAATCCTAGAAATAAACCGTTCTTCCAGTTGTTCCAGTTTAACAATTGCCCTATCGGGATCGAGAATGTAAAGCCCCGTTTGCTTTGCTAGTTTAGCATCGGGGTCTTTTGCTATTTTGTCTCGAATCTCCCGATAGGCGGTTTCACTGAACATCGCTTTGGTTGATTTGCCGATATTCTGAATAGCCTTGCCCGGATGTCGAAACGATTGAATCACCGCTTGTCGCAATACCATACTCTGATCGAAAGACGCGAGAAGGGTTTGAGGCAAAGCAAGAACATCAATCGCGACTCGCCGCAATTTCCGTGATAAAGACGACTTCCTAACAAGAGCCTCCGCGAGTCCTTTGCCAAACACATCTTCCAAGATGGTGATTTCGCCTTCGGTCGGAATCTGCACGCCGCGCTCACCAAACAATTTATCTAACGCTCTTCCCCCGACAACCCTTTCCCAAACACCTATTTTCTCCGATGCCTGAATTGCTCGGTGCATTGCATCGCGGGTTTCTTGCGGCATCTTGCCTCGTATGGATTCAAATTCTGGCTTTGGCAATTCTCCTTTTAATGCAGCAAGCTGCTGATAATAACCAGCTTCGCCCGGCTCCGCGCTCTGAATCCTCGCAAGCACCCCAACTTGTTTTTGCTTTGCTTGGTGGTAGAGTTTTTCTGTTTCCCCGCGCAGTATCTTGGCATCTTTCAATGCCGTGGTTACTTCCGTGATTATCGCGGGCGTAATATGTTTTGGCAGTTCTGCGGGCTTTTCGGGAATGCGTCCCATAAATTCGCGGACACCTCGTTCAAGCATGGGATAGATGTTGCCAAGCCCCGACCCGAATGATGTTGGTTCTTCGGGCTTTTCACCAACTGGTGAAACCGGCTTTTTGAACTTTGCTTCGTGTTCTGCAAGTTTCGCAGCGATACTTTCCCTCGTTACTTCTTTTATTGGTAATGTGAGAGTGCTTTGTGTCTTGGGATGATTGAACAGAATAAGCCCCATCTGTTCGCCTATCGGTTCCAATCCCGCCTCTTTCAGTGTTTCTCTTGCTTTGGCAATCTCTGGACTTGCTGGCGGCTTTTGCTTCGGTATCCTTATTCCAAGTGCAGTAGCAATTTCTTCTTGACTCTTGCCCTCCTTGGTCATTCGCTCAACGGCTGCAACATTAGCATTGACGGGACGCTCAACGGGTGTAGCTGGCTTTGCCTTGACAACCACCTCGGTCTTTGGCAATGTCCGTGGACGCACCTCACCCGCCACACCACCAACCGCCGCTCCTGCAGCAAACTGAGCAAGCCCTTGATTGATTTCGTTTAATTTTTGAGCAAAAGGAGAAGCGTTTTCTGGCAGCGTTCCCGCCATTGCTTCGCCTATTTTCTGAAATGGAAATGCGGCGGCCTTGGCAAGCGGTTCTGCCCACGGAAATTGAACATTCACTACTGGATTCCTCAACGCCCAGTCTGCCACCGCGAACGGCGCAGCGCCAACGTCAAGCGCAGTCTTTGAAATGTTCAAATATCCTTCGGGCGTGGTTAGAGTGCGACCTAACTCCCGTCCAAACTGTTTTGTGAGTATTGACGGGTGTTCTGTTGGAGTTGGTTCCCCTTTGAAGGCATCGGCATATTCGGGATATTTGGCAACAATTCTCTGTATTAGCATTGCATCAGCAATATCCCCATACTGCGGGTATTTCATCCGCAGATTTGCCAAAATTCTGTTATCGGATACCGAGGGGGTCGTTTGTTTTTGGGCTAATGACATTCAGTTTCTTAGTTGATGTCTTTATTCCAAACTCTCTTTCAAGTCTGGTTATGTCATCTGCAATATCAGCCATTCTTTTCTTGATTGTTTCCTGCATTGATACCGACCAAGATTTTATTGCAGGGTCTTCCAGATCAAGCCGTGTTCCTTTGTAAATTCCACCCGCAAGGTGCGTCAATTCTAATTCCTCAGTAGCTAAGTCCTTCTTCAACTTTCTAACCAATTCCTCTTTTGCGCGCTTATCTGTTACCGCCTGTCCCGGCGTAAGACCCACACCTTGCCTTGCTTGATCTTTTCTTAAATCAAGCCCCTCTCTCTGCAATTTCAAACTTTCTGTTTGATATGGAGTGATTGACGGCGGCGGCAATGTTGGTTTTGTCGGCGCTGGCCGTATTGTTTGAATTCCCCGCGGATTGCGAGGATCATAACTCAAAAATTCGCCCGTTTCTCCCTCAAGCACCTTTTGTTCGGGAGTAAGTTTTTGAATCATCCCCAACCCACCCAGTGCCCCGCCCGCCATTTCTTTCAATTGCGGATTCATTGACATCAACGCCTGAATCATCGCCTGAAAATTGGGCTGTCCAACGAATCCCGTTGGAGCACCAGATTGTCCTGTTGGAATCGGCCCCATTGGACTGCTTAAGAAATTCGTCGGTTCCTCTGGTGTGAAAAATCCCCTGCCTGCTTCTTCTGCTTCGGCTTTCTGCTTTTGCTCTTTTATCATCTGCATAATCGCGGCGATGAGTTGCGGAATTTGGTCAATCCCCCCGCGGAAGGATTCGTATTGTCTCTGCCCCGGATATTGAGGCATTGGAAATGGAAATGACATTTTATTTTCCTCCTAGCAACCAGGCCAACCCAGCCTTAGTTAGCATACCAAAAATGTCCCATGCTTTGTCGGGTTTGTTGGTTGTGCTAAAGAATTGTCCAAGTCCAAGTCCCTGCATTGCTCGATTCCACGTGTCTTGGCCCTGTTGAAATTGACTGCCTATCTGAAATTGTCGCGCTCCCTCTCTTAAGCCTTGTTGCTGCATCAAGGCATTGAATAGTGCGGGTTGTTGTCCGGCCAATTCTTTTCCGCGAGCAGCTTCTAGTCCACCAAATTGCTGTGCGAATGGAGCTTGTGCTTGACTTCGCGCCCTCATCGTAAAACCAGAAGGATTGACTAATCCGCGACTTGCAGCCATCGCCGCAGCTTGATTGCCCGCTTGACCTCCAGCCTGCTGCATTTGGGAACCCAAATTGCCAGCGGCGGTGTTGTATGCTTGATTGATAAGTCCCGGTTGAAAGTATTGTGTGGGATCAGCAAAAGCGGGCAGATAGTTCTCCCCGAACGGACTGGTTGATTGCGCGGGGCCTTTGCCACCAAACATCCTTTGCAATTCTTTCATTAACAGGGCGCGACCCATCCCCTCATATCCTTGCCCAGCATCACCTCCGGGGCCGAAGGACTTGAAAAGGTTGCTCAAAAGTGTGCGAATCCATTCATCTCCCTTGCCGCCCCACTGTTTCCACCAATCCGATTCTGACCAAAACGGGTCTTTCGGGCCGGGTTGATCGTCAAGCGTTCTGGTCAGCGGTGTTAATCCAGCCTGCGCCCACAATCGCTTAAATGATTCTTTGTCTTGGAAAAGCCTTCTAACATCTTCAGGATCAAAAGCCCCACGCGGACCACCAGGAACCCCGCCCGTTTCACCAGAGCTATATTTTTGCAAATACTTTAGGAATTGCGGAAATTCTCTCTGAATTTGTGGATACAGAGACACCAACTCAGGTGTTAGCCAAGAAGGATATTGCTTTGAAAGATCGTATGGTCTCCCGCTTTTGTCGTCCCATTCCCAGCCGGGGTCTTGCGGTGAGGGTTTGCCAATAGACTTCAACCAAGCCTGATATTGTTTGTATGCACCCTCAAGCGCAAAGGGTGTGCCTCTTGCCTTGTTGAATTCCGCTGTGGCCCTTTGAGCATCGCCACCAACCTTGTTTAGGATTTCGTTATACAGCCATTCGAGAAACCCCATTACTCTATCGTCGGGCATTGTTTTCTCCTTACTTCTTTATCGTGGCATCGCCCGTCCTGCCAAACAGCGTCACATCAAACCCTAATTCATTGATGGTATACGCCGTTCCTAAGTAAGCTGGCGTTGCGTTGTTGTTGAATTGGAACTTAACTCGTTTTCCTATTGTTAGCGGTGCGGGCAAATTGAAGTATGTGTTTGTCTTCGTCAATCCCGCGTATGGATTTGCGCCCCCAACTGTTACTCCCGTTCCGTCAATAAATAATTGTGCGTCAAGGTCGCCGCTCGGCGTTCCCGCCTGGTCTGAAACATCGAGCCACCACCTATCAACGCGCACGAATGAATCCTCGTCAAAGACGTAATCTCCTGTATCGAGATATGGTGTTATGCTCGTTCCACCATCGTCTGTTGCAGAACTGAAATAATATGTCACGGTTCCGTTGGTGAAATAAACGGTATTGTCTACCCGCGTAGAAACGTGGGTCAGATTATGGGCTGCATCGTGCTTCACCCACGCGTAACTATCTTCAACCGGAATCTCAAAGAACATCTCATACCAAAGCGAAGCATCTGAGGTATCGCACTTGATATTGTAGGATTTGTTCGCCGCGTTATACCAGCCCATCCATTGCTCAGGATTTGCCGTTGAAAGAGCGCGAAAATCTATCAGCCAGTTCTTCGTCAATCCAATGGGTGCCTTGCCATTCCAGAGATAAATGTCTTCCCCGCTTTTAGCCCAGACCACGCCGAATGGAGTATTCACAATCGTGTAGGGCGCATCGCTTCCAACAAAGCGGGCAATCGGGGTCAATACCCAATCTTCGGCCTCACCAGAAACCGTTATGTAATAGACCCCGCCCTTCTTGGCGATGAACAGTGTTGTCTCGAATGAAGAAAGCCCCGTTATGGCCGAGCCGTCATCTTGCACAATAACGCTTTCACTTGAATCCGCAACATCGGGCAGGACATTGTATTGGGCAATGTTGTCTCCGAATCCAGAATATCGCAGAGAAGTGTCGTTGTTTAGTCCGGTTGTGTAATCATAGTATTTGGCGACAAGAAGACGATCTCCAATAATTCTACCGTAGGAAAACGAGACCGTGCTATTGTTGTATTCTGTCGTTCCAAGATAGGTGACTAAATCCGTTCCTCTTGCGTTCCAGTGGTTAATGTTATAGACTTTGTCGTTGTCGTGAGCCGTGAAGGGAGAAGAACCCGATGCGACCACCGTCCAAGTAATGTTACTTTCGGTTGTTAGGTCTGTCTGTAAAACTCTAAAGTATTGATCCCAGCCAAGACTTGTAGCGCTTGTATCTGTCGTTCGACCAAGGAAAACATTCAAATATCGGAATCTTGGATTAAGCCGACTAAAATCAATCGTCATTCGCGAATCAATTCCCTCGTCTGCCGCTGGAGTGAGATAGTTCGTTGTCGCCTTCAGAAGCGTTGTCTTTTGACCGTCTTCCGTTTCAAAAACGTATGCAATGAACCAGCGGTATCCAGTTGTTAAACCTGTTCCCGTTGCGGTTCCTGCCGTAGCATTGGTGATGGCATAGCCACCCGTTGACTTGATTTCCGCCTCGGTTACATACGTTCCCTGAACGACATTGTAACTCGTTCCCGCAATCTTATATGTTCTATTAAGATAACCAGACCAGATAGGTTTGTATCCAACCGTTGATCCTTGACCGCCGCTTGCGAGGATGTTGTTACCTTGATCTAAAGCGCAAGGCGCGGTTGTATAGGCGGGCGCGAAGGTTATGTTGTCGTGAAAATGACGGTAAAGTATAACGGTGTTACCGCTTGCCCAACCCGATAGATTGCTTCCGCTTACGGCATGTACCGTAACCGTTTTCGTTGAGCCCACATAATCGGAGACTTTAGCATACAAATCCTGTGTTGAATTATAGATAACCCATCCATTGTAATAATCATTGGTTGCCGATCCCGCTGTTAAAACCAGCGTGGCTCCACTCGTTGCACCGTTAATTGTCGTGCTTGCCGATTCTCCCCAGTGCAGCCAAGAATTCGTTGCTGTTGTGCTCCAATGGAAAAACGGTCTCTGAAACATCTTCTGCGCTGCCGCCGCAGTCGTTCCCAGAATGAACTTGACATTCGTGTTAACGGGATTCTGGGTGTTGAAATAGTAGTTGTTGGCTACCGTTGTGATCGTGGTGTTGCCGCTAATATCTGCAAATGAAGTTTCGTCGGCAGTATATCCAGAACGGAGACATAGCTTTCCCGTCTTTTTGTTGATGATAAGGTTCTTGCAATTATCGAGTGCGCCAACGGGTCTTCCAGACCGGCCAGGGCGAGTGAAAAGTCCCAAGAACTTATCGAACACTATTTTTGTGCTTTTCGTCATAGTGCCTTGATTTGCTCAAGAACCGCCGCCTTTTTCTGCATTGCCTTTGCGTCGTTCAGCTCGTTAGGGGCTTCCTCAAAAGCTACTACGTAACCTATATCCGTTACCCAGTCCCAATAACTTGAACTGAGAAGAATGTCTGCCGAGCCGCCCGCAGAAAGGGCAGCATGCGCTTTTACGAAACGAAGCGTGATTGAGTCGGTACTATTGGTTGCGCCATCTACAAGTCGGAAATTCCCTGCATCTCTTATCCAATATTGATTTGTGGCAGAGGCCGTGAGAAAACTATTGCCTCCCGTTAAGACCCAGATACGTATGGCCTCGGAGAGTCTTTTGATGGGAACGGAATCGGTGCTGTTATACGCTGAAAGAATCCAAGTCGCAGTTCCAGTCCAACTTGAAAGCACCAATACGTTATTCGTCAGACTTTTGGCTTCTTCGAGAATGTAGGGATCGAAAAAGGCTATCTCTCCGACAGCGCTTCTGCCCGCATTCATCTTTGCAATAGCCTGTTCTGCACAAAGCCTTAATAGTCGCCTGATTGCTTCGTTAAGATGATTGTCCCTCTGTGCCGAAGTCCATCGGGCACCGTTTGTAGCAGCGGCAGCAACGGTATCCCCAATGTTTTTTGAATGGGCAATACTTAGAACATCATAGTTCGGGCTTGCCATTATTGTTTACTCGTCATTTGACTAGCTCCATAAGCGCGGTAAATGTCAGTAAGTTGTTTGTCAATTCCAGCCTGTAATCCCTGATCTATTGTGCCGTTGTTTTTGTATGCCAAAACCGACGAACGAACATCGTCAATAATCAGGGGCGCATAACAATCCAGAATATCTACGTATGTTCCCCGTGTTATCGCTACGGAAAACGCTCCTGCGGGTATGATATATCCAACCGTGCAAGCACCCGCGTTTGTGACCGTCGAAGAAATCTCAAATGACGTGGAACTTACATATTTCGTGATAACACGATTGAATAAGGCCGCCACAGCATCTGTGCCCACAAGCGTTCCGCCGACGTGCGCTGCAAGCACTCCGGTGAAATTCGTGACCGTTGTTCCACTAATTGTAAATGCCGCATCGTAAACCACCGTCTGCGCCGAAAGCGTTCCCACCGCTGGTTGACGATAGTATTTCAATTCAATAGTGTCACTCGCAATGGTTACTGTAAAACTCGTTCCAGCGTAGAAACGAAGCGCGTCGCCGTCGTGGAAATAGAAAATCGAACTTGCATACATCGCGGTCAGAGAGCTAACCCTTTCAGCCTCCTCTGCGGTCAATTTCTTGACGAGGGTTCTTGTACCACCCGTTGTGACATGCACAACACGAATGATGCTATCCAAAAAAGGATTGAGCGCACTTATATCGCAGGTATAGGGATTGGCGGTGCCGCTTAGTGTCAGCGTGGAATTTGTTTTGAGATAAAACGGTGCCGTTGCCCCGTTCAATACCCGCGCAATCTTCTGAACGGACAGACTGATAAGTTTTAGCATCAACGAGGGAGATAGTGCCTCGTCATCAATGGTTTTAGTTTGTATCCGTACAATGTCCTCAACGTCCCCATACGTGGTCGTTTTCGAGAGTGGATCACCGATGGCCATTTTCTTGCTCCTTAAAAATCGTGATAGTAAATTGAAAATCCTTTGTCTTTTGTTCGTCTCCAAGCATTAAGCGCGCGCCTGAATTCTTTTTCATACAGCGCGTAATAATTGCCCGCTATTTCCATACCTCCGACAAGCGGTGCTAATTCTGCAACCGTACCATATTCGATTGCCAAGTCGAAGGTCTGAGGGGTTTCTGGGTCAACGGTTGTGGAAACGTTGGTGCTGGGAACTTTATACAAAAATGCTGTATATGTCCCATTATCAAGGCTGTAAAAGGTCAGAGTTCCGCCCCATCGCTTGAAAAATTCCTCTGCACCCGTTGTTGACGGAGAAATTCTTGTGAGCGCATCATATTCGTTCACATCAAGCTCTGTGGGTTGAATCTTCGAGCCGGTTCCTAAGACAATTTGTTTGAAGCGGAAAAATCCGCTCGGTTCTGAGACCGTCCCACCTGAAACGACTAAACTTGCACTTCCCTCGATACAGAGCGCGTCCTCCGCAATCCGTCTTTGTAGATCATCTATCTTGCCATAAAGCAAGTTAGAGGGAATTTTATCTATCGCGTCTATACCAAGAACAAGGCGAACGCGATCATGAATTTTGTCCGTTCGATCTCCTGCCATGGTTACTCCTTAAAAAGTACGGGACGGGTACTCAACCCGCCCCGCATTGTTATCTGCGAATGTTCTCGTTCTTGAGCAGATAGAGATAGTATCTCAATCGGGTTGCCGAACCATCTCCTGCTGCGGTTGTGGCCGTGCCAGAAAGGAAATCTTCATAGAATCTAATCTGGTCGTATCCAGAGATCGTGGCAAGCGCAAGTCTTCCCAAGGCAATCGTTGTATCCGTAGAAGCCCCAGCATCATCAACTGTAATAACCGTATCAATTTCTGTCCAACCCGTTCGGCTTGAACTACCGATTTGGCTGTTCTGAAGTTGATACAGTACGCGAATTGTGGTGCTATCGTTCGTACGAGCAAAGAATACAAGATCGCTTGCCGCAGAACGTCCACCCGTAGCACTTGTCGAAAGCGTGAAAAACGTCGCAGCTCCCGCCGATCCCGGCTGTGGGATCGTGTCGTTTGCCGTCGAAGCCAACCAAGAACTTTTGTCCTTGATTAACCACGCTTCGTTGAAGTATGGAGGCCGTCCCTGCGCGGAAAGAATCTCACTTACCGCCAAGACGAGAAGCACTAAAAAAGCGAGCTTCTTCATTCTGTTTTCTCCTTGTGTTTTCTTTTATGGGAGCCAAGTCCGGCTTTTGACTTCGCAGTTTCTCCGCAAACATCACAGGCAAACTGGGCTTTCTGCTCGGCGGGCGGAGCTGCAATAACCGCAACCGCTTGAAGAACCTCAACCCGAATAAACTTGCCCGGATAGTCTGGATTCTTGAGAAGTCTTTCGCCAAACTCGACAGGAACGTCGGCCTCTGGCCCAAAAAACGTCGAATGCGGATAGTCCTTCGGCGGATTCTTCCAATTGACCAACTGTCCCTTCCCATCAATAAACCTGAGTCGCATTGTCTGATAAGGTGTTTCCATCGTCGTTCCCTTAGTTTAGTTGTGAATTATGACCAGATTTGTGTGAAGTTACTGGCAACTGCCGGTGAATACGAATAGACCACGATAGACGACTGATTCTTGTATGTTGCGCCAGTACCATCGTCAATCTGATAGTCTGCCCGCCTGTCACCGTAAATCAATCCACCCGCGAAGCCAAACAAATTTTCGTAATCGTCTTCCTTCCTTCGTACCATATACTCAGGAAGAGCGACGGCACGAGCAATCGCATTGGCTCCGATGAGGATATTCATTCTTCCGTCCGTAACGGTAATGCCTGCCGTTTGCGTGCCGATGGTAATTGCATCGGATGAAACGCTAAGCGTTCCGTAATCCTTGATCGTGTCAATCGAGTTGTGCTCGGCAATATAGATGTTGTTCCATTTACCAATAGCAACGCGATTAAACATCGGATTCCCTTTTCCGCCAACGGCGTTAATCTGCGCGTCCTGATAGAGACTATCTTGACGCAGCGTCTTCGTACCGCGGGGATGGATCACGAACAGAAGTTCATCTTTGCCCTCGTAAGTGCAGGGATTGATGTTGTTTTCCACCGCGACCACACCAATGATTTCCAGCAAATCCGTATCCACTGTATCCGCAGAAGTCAGGTTTGCCAGCGATGATTGATTCTTGCCGTAGATGTTGTTCAACGGCAATTTTTCAAGCAGTGTGGAAGTCCCAATTTCACGGACTACGTTAGGTGAATAGCCGGAATAGAAAGCGAAGAAAACGCCTTCGTCTAACTGTTTCTGAATTGCCTTAGACAAAAGGTCTTTACCTTCGTTGATTACGTCAAACGGTGTTCTTTGAAGCGTTTGCTTGCCGAAAACGGCGAAACCCTGCCGCCAGTGACCAACATAGACTTGGGTGTTGTAGAATGACAACGTATCCTCAAGGTCAATTAGGGTGTTGTTCCCCGTCTTACCAGCGTTCCAGAAACTCGACGAGGTAAGTTGACGAATGAGACTCATTGTGATCCTATCGCCCGCCTCTTTCCGAAGGTCGGTTTTCTCGACAATCGGATAGTTGCTCATCTGATTTTTCAGGCTACCCTCGTCGCCCTTGTCGCGTCCAATCATACCCCTGAAAAACAACTGGGACTGGGTTTGTTCGTGCAAGAGTTTATCCCACGCCTTACGTACAGTGTTGTAAGATGTGGTTGGAGCATAGCCTTGTCCAGATGCGTAATAGGCCATAGTATGTTACCTTTTGATTAGAATGTGTTTGTTTTGAGCACCTCCACGACCACCGCTTGTCCGAATTTCTTGAATGCCGCCTCGCTAGTGTGCTTGACGAGATATTCTAACACCTCTTCAGCGTTAACCGCCGTAGAATCCGTTGGAGCTGGGGCCGCGGGTGTCTTTGTTTTGGATGCTGTTTTCACTTGTTCATTGAGTTCTTTGCGAGCCTTTTCTAACATCTGAGCTTCCAGATTCTCGTAATTTCGATAGCGGTGAGCAACCTCAAGCGGGTTTAGATTCGGCCCCTCTTGCATTAACCATGTTTGAATCTCATCGGGGTCGGTATCTTTGTACTTCCCCTTGAAGTCTCGCCGTTGCTCGTTAATTCGATTCTGGTGCTCAATCTGGGCCAGCTGCGTCCTGACATCTTCCTGAGCCATCCTGCGGGCATAACCGAGCGTATCTGTCTGCCACTTCTCCAAACCCTCAAACGTACTCAAATCATACTGCCGGGGGTCTGGTGTTCCGCTTAATGTTTGTCCTTGCGGATTCATATAGGCGGAAAGCAAAGATGGATTTTGAAAAACCTGCGCTGCTTGGCTTGCGAATGTCGCAAATTGGGGATTCTCTCGTGCGAGCTTAATCAGTTGCTCGTATGGCTTGACTTCTTGAGTTCGCTTCGTGAGTTCCCCTACTGCACTTTTGTAGCTCTTTACAAGATCAGCCGGAGTCTTAAAGGGTGTTCCCGAAATCTCCTTTAGTGCTCGGAGTTCCGTCAATAAACCCCTCTCGTCATCCGACAAATCAAATGACGCTTGCCCCGTCGGAGCTGGCAACGTGGGTGCGACCGCGGAAACCGCCGCGGCCGACTCTGCTTGGTTAGTCGCAGATTCCTGAGAACCGGGTTCTTCCACGAAGCCTTCCGCCTCGTTGGTCAGTTGCCGTAGATTCTCGGTTGTTACTTCAGGTTCGTCTGGCATAGTAACCTCTTGTGAAAAATGAAATAAAAAAAGCCGCTATCAGGATTTCCCTTAACGGGATTATTCCCAATAGCGGCTGAGTTAATTAAAAACGCCTTACTGCTATTCTTTGCTTCTTATGTCAAAGAACTGTTTGTAGCGGGAGCGGGAATCGAACCTGCGTGGCCGAGGTTATGAATCTCGACGGATTGCCAACAATCATCCCGCAATTATTCTTTTTTTCTCAGTATCACTCCTGAGATTTTAGTTTTATCCGGTTCATGCGTTCTTGGGTCTTTGGGATGACCAAAAACGATTTCATACACCTTTCCGCCCCAGATGGTTACACAGTTGAACCAATACGGGGCTTTGGCGGGATCAAGAGTTGTTGAGAAGTTCCCGTCTTTGTCTTTGAGTTCAATCATTATCCACCCCGTCTGCGTCTGCGTCTGCGCTTCTTACCTTTGCACGGCATAAGATTCTCCTATTCTGCCCTTTTAACAAATTCAATAATTTGATTGAGATATGCTATTAACGCCCCCCTTGCAAGTTGTTTTTTACCCTTCCCATCAATAGCGTTTTGATTTGGGATTATGGCGCGCCGACCAATCGTATTTGAAGTTAGCCAGCGAGCTGGTTCACCGTTTTTATCGTCGAAAATTGAAACCCGTTCCGTAAAAATCGCACCACAACCAGTGACATCCCCGTAGTCTGGTTCTGCCATATATTCATAGGTTAATTCCCACCTCACGCCTTGCTCGGCCATCTCAAGATTCTCCTTAGAATTGTGCTCCTGAAGTATTGATTCCTTCATCCGCCGGTATCGGGCCGGGCGGTGAAGCTGTTTTTGTCTGCGATGGTGCAAGCTGTGGCGGCATGCCCCCTCCAGCTGCCATCATAAACATTTCTGCTTCCATTGCATCCCTCAAGGCCGCTTCTTTATTCGGCATGTCGTTTGACCTGATAATTGTGCTCCACTTAATCGGTGCGCCCGCGGCCTTCATATTTAGCTGCTCAAAGTATGCTTCCCTGCGCCGCGTTGGGCTATGAGAAACGTGGTCAACTACTATGTCGTATTTTCCCACTCCAACATCGTTACCCGCGCCGCTGTTTATGGTTAAAACTTTACTGCCATTCTGCACGTTAGCAATTCCCCCACCCATCTGTGCTTGTGTGGTTTCATCAATGATGCCTGGACTATATTGACCGACAATTCTCACCTTTCTTTGTCCGGTATAGAATTGTTGAATCAACGAAACCATCAAATCTGCTACAAGTTTTCGACTCTCAAGGTAGTTCTCAACCAATTCTCCGATAATGATTTCGCCTGGCCCCTGAAGCTCGTTGATTCCTCTGCCCGATTTAACTCCTTGTGGAACTTGTCCCATAGAGGCGTCGTGGAGGCCAGAGATTTCTTTCATCTCCTGACTCTCTAGGGCGGCCATATTCAAAATTGCAGGAACGGCGCCCAAATTGTTTTCAATTGCCATCAATCCTTCGCGCGGGTTTCCATTCGTTTCAAAGACTTGACCTATCTTGCCCCAGCGTTTCCGTACATCGTCTATGTCATCAAAAAATCCCTTTTGAACTGCATAGTTGTTCTTTGCGCTTGTTCCCAAAAGATGAATGGCTTGCGAGTGCCGCTTATTGATTTCATCCTGTGGATCAATCAGGTCTTGTGCTACACCAGTAACAAGCCCGTTATCGTTATAGACAAGATAGGGAACAATGTCGAATTTCTGATGTCTATACTCGCTCCACTTGTCTTCAAGAATTATATCCGCTACACAGGTTGTCACTTTGATTCGCGGAACCCGCTTTTTGATGATCTGCATTTGCATTGCAGCGAGAAGATTCTTTATTTCCTTTTCCTCAATGCCGCGACTCTGCATCATCATAACTTCTGGTGCATTCTCAAATTCCTCTCGTTGCCCGTCGGGGCGGACAAGAAATGTAATATCTTTGAACTCGCGTCGCTGGTAACGCAACACATTGTACTTCTGTTCCTTTGGGTCAAAAACATCGTCAAGGTGAAGTGACTTGCCAAAGCTGTAATCAATATCATCTGCTACTGGAATGCCCTCGTCGGTGTCGAGCGTTCTTATCAGGCCGTCAAGTTTCCGCTTTTTCTCCGGCCACGCGGCGAGAATTTCTTCCTTATCCATTGGCAGAACTTCAACAATGCCCTTTCTGTCTGAAAGGTCATAGAAATCACCCCTGCCGATTATGTAAACCCGCTTTGGATGAAGGGAATACAGTGTGATCTCCCCCGTTACGTCGTATTTGTCCGACCATTCGACTTTCATAAAGCCGCGCCCTGTAATAACACCATCGCGAGCCATTCTGCGATAGTGCATGTCCGCGCGATTGATGTGGAAAACGTGCTTTATCAGATCGGAGATAACGTCTGCCACCAGCGGATCACTCTGGTCGTCAACTGGGAATGCTTTTTCCTCAACCTTCATCTGAATCATTGCCCCGCAAATGCGGTTGATGAACTTTTTCATCTCGTTGAAGGAAATCGCGGGTTTGCCTTGAATTTCTAAGTCCGAGCGAATAGAAGAATCCCATTGGCCGAGTTTTCCGTCAACGCGGTTGTTAATGTAGGCATAACATTTGTCCCAGAGTTCTCTTTCGTAGTTCTCCTTGTTTTGGACTTTCTTAAAAAGGTCGAGTACTTTCAGGGCTTCGTTTTCCATTAAGCTGCCATCCAATTCGATGTTTCGGTTGTTCGCCTGCGGTCGAGAACTTCTTTGTAATCAAATCCCTTTTTCTGTTTCAGTTCCGGCGTATCCCAGAGATAATTTGCCACATATCTAAGCGCGTCCATACAGTGATCGTTCTTCTTCAGCGGTTTTTCGGGATTGTTCTGCACCTGAGTTCCCGCACGAATATCCTTTAAGCGGTAAGTCTGCATTTCCATTCTCAGGTTGACGCACTTCTGAAAAACCTGCAATGATGGTTTTCCATCCGGTTGGATTTTCAGCATTTCCCTCACGTGATTGATTCCGGCGGTTACTTCGTTGTTTGCCAGAATCGGATAAATGCCGTGATCCTGAAACTCTGAGTATATTGTCACTCCCGATGAATGACCTCTGTTTTGATTCGTTGCGGGGTCAATCAAATACACCTTTGGCGGATTCTCCTTCGCCTGAAGTTTTAAGACCGTTGCGATTTCCGACACCACTTTCCCAGAAGCGTAGAACTCGTCATAAATAAAGACTCTGCCCTTTGTATCAACTGCACCCCAGAGGATCGCAGTCGGGTTTCGGTAGCCGTGGTCAATTCCAACAAAGCGATACCAGTGTTCTGGTATTGTGAATCCGGGAATGACATAGGGCTCCTTGTCTTGAAATTCCTTGTAGACGAGTCCTTCAAAGGTCTCAAATGAACCCCATCGGTATCGTTTCTGCCAATCTTCCGGCATCTTGCCCAAGCCGGAGATATATTCTTCGCTGAGGTGAACGTTTTCGTCAGAGGTTGCCTGCACATAAAAGTAATCCGGGTCATTTGATGCTACAAACTTCTTCCATACCCAATCGTGGCCTTCTGGGTTTGTCGTGCCAAAGGCCGTATGTCTGATCGTCAAGATTCGGCAGTTCGCGCATACAAGATTCCTCAGTTTTGGTATTACTCCACATTTCCGGCACGGGACTTTGCGTCTCAACCGTGTTCGGGTTATCATATCCCAAACCTCTTCTGGATCCTCGGTTAATTCGTCACCGTAAAACCATCCGAGGTTGATGCCCTTGCCGACTTTTTCTCTTGCGTCCTCCAGTGCCCTTCCAGAAATGACCGAAATCAAGTTGGTTCTGTGCCTCATGTCATGAAGCCCGATTTCGTGTTTCTGTTTGTTGTAGTAAGCAATTGCCGGCGACTCAATGAACGTCATTTCCTTGTTGTTCACCGCAACCGGAAAATTCAACAGTTCCTTCCAAGCCGTGTCATCCAATTCGGGATAAGTGTTTCTCCCGATAATTCCATAGTTGCCTGGATATGCAAAACTGAGTTGAATCGCTTCTGCAACTCCAGCCAAAGTTTTTCCAGAACCCATTCCACCCGCATACAGGCGGAACTTCGCGCGACTGTTGTGGAATAGAGATTGCTTTGGCAT
>ERZ1292629.2456-Hain-H43-01um-R1-2456-length-15607-cov-7_pt1 | contig 15607 bp, 10 predicted proteins | sample MGYA00564399_ERZ1292629 | MGnify/ENA primary metagenome ERZ1292629 (study PRJEB36523, sample SAMEA6512636) | groundwater metagenome | collected 2019-01-08 | study: AquaDiva: Metagenomics assemblies of 32 groundwater samples
AATGCGGAAAAACTCCAACCTAAGATAATGCAATTCACTGCAAATCAAGGAATTGAAAAAGATATGGACACACAAATCAACGCGCTTAGAAAAGCTATTGCTTTTTTTAGTAAAAAATAAAATGTTGAAGAAAAAGAAATTAGTTATAACGGGAAGTGAGGGGCTTATTGGGAAGAAACTAGTAAAATACTTTAAAACAAAGTATGAGGTGATCCCATTGGATATTCAGCTCGGTCATGATCTGACAGATGAAGAATTTGTTAAGAAATGGTTTAAGGCCAACAAACACATCTACGGTGTGATTTTATGTCATGCATACAATCCTATACCCAAAAAAAATACGAAGCCGGTCTCTCCCATTGAAGTTCCTTTAGATGAGATACGAGAATTTTTAAATGTAAATACGGTGAGTCTTTTCAGTATTTCTAGACAATTTATAAAGAACAATAAAGGGGGTGTTATCATCACTGTCGGCTCAATTTATGGGACACGTGCGCCAAAACACCATATCTATAAAGATTTTGTCAAACACATAGGGTATTCTATTTCTAAAGCGGGAATGACAATGATGTCAAAATACCTTGCTACCTACTACGCACCTCATTTTAGAATCAACACGGTTGTTCTTGGGGGCATCGCTGATCCTAAGCAGGAGGCTTCATTTGTAAAAAATTATAGTGATAATACTCCACTCAAAAGGCTCATGGATATCGGGGAGATAATCCCCGTATTTGAATTATTATTAAACGAAAAATCTACTTCCATTACGGGAACTGAGATATATGTTGATGGGGGATGGACTGCATGGTAGAGTATTTTTTCTATGAAAGAAATAAAGATTGGCAATAGAACAATATCTAAATCTGAACCGATCTATATCATCGCAGAGATCGGGCTTAACCATCAAGGAGATGTAACCATCGCAAAGACTCTCATTGATGAAGCCGTTAAAGCGGGGGCAGATTGCGTAAAGTTCCAAAAGCGTTCACTCAAAAAATTATATGCTGATCCAGTATTGAACTCATTATCCCAGCAGGAACACGGAGTTCATTACACGCTACACCACATTGTTAAGACCGAGCTTTCCGAGGATGATATGACTGCCCTCTATGAGTACGCAAAAGTAAAGAACATCGATTTTCTCTGTACTCCTTGGGATACGGATAGTCTCCACTTTTTAGAGAAGCTTGGCGTGAATGCCTTTAAGATTGCTTCTGCCGACATGTATAATCTCAAGCTTATCGGACAAGCTGCAGGATTTAGGAAGCCACTTATTATTTCAACAGGAATGTCTTTTGTTTCAGAAATCGAGCAACTGGTGCAATTCCTAAATAAAATTAATGCTTCCTACGCACTCCTTCATTGTAATAGTACCTATCCAGCGCCCTATCATGATATCAATCTGAATTTTATTAAGACACTTCGTGAGAAGTTTGACTGCCCAGTGGGATACTCGGGTCATGAGGCTGGCGTCTCTGTATCTCTTGCCGCGGCTGCCCTTGGCGCACGGATTATAGAAAAGCATATCACCTTGGACAGGTTACAAGAAGGTCCTGACCATCGGGCGAGTTTGCTTCCCGAAGAGTTTACTGAGCTTGTACAGCAAATTCGCACTGTAGAGACAAGTCTTGGTGATGACACCCGCTTTCCCTCACGGGGTGAGTACCTTAATCGTGAGACACTTTCAAAAAGCCTTGTCGCGGCGCGAGACCTTAAGAAGGGGACTGTCCTCACTTATGAAGATATTGAACTCAAGAGCCCCGGGAAAGGAACTAATCCTCTTAAACTAGATCTTTTTGTAGGAAAAACCCTTGCGAAGCGCGACCTTAAAAAAGACGACTATTTATTGGAATCGGACGTGCATCTCAATGAGCACGATATTCCTGTCATTGGAGCAGGGAAGCGTAACTGGGGAGTGGTAGCGCGGATGGGGGATATTGATACTATGATAAAGTGCGGCTCTGATTTTATCGAGATTCATCTCACTGACTCTGATATCAATGAAAATAAAAAATATACAGGTAACTACCCTGTTGATCTTGTCGTTCACGGGCCTGAATATAATGGAGATTTACTCCTTAATCTCTCAAGCACAGATTCTACCGTCAGACAAAAATCTATAGAATTTTTTAACAAGGCTCTCTCTCACGCACGAGAGCTCAAACAACTATTCCGTAACAAAAATGAGCGCGTCAAGTTCATTGTTCATCCCGGAGGTATGGATATTAGCAAACCACGGATAGATCTTATTGATGTCCATAATAAAAATTTTCTCGCTTCGCTTAAACAACTTAACGTTGATGGTTTTGAATTACTTCTTGAGAATATGCCGACGTGCGCATGGTATTTTGGTGGACAACAGTATCAGTCAAATTTTATGGACGCAAAAGAGATCCGAGATTTTGCCACGGCGCATGGGTATGGAGTGACTTTTGACACTTCCCATGCGGCACTCTATTGTAATTATTTCAAAAAAGATTTGTTAGACTATGCTGAGACTATCCTTCCACTCGTTCGTTATTTCCATATTTCTGATGCCGCACGACTTAACGGGGAGGGATTACAAATTGGTGATGGAACAATAGACTTCCGTGCACTCCTTAAAAAAATGGAATCTAACGATGCCTGGTATTTGCCAGAAATTTGGCAAGGACATAAGTTTGGAGGTGAGGGCTATCTTAGGGCGATAAAAAAATTACGGGAGTTTAACCCAAACTTCTAGAGGGATGAACATCGCTAAATATAAAGGCCTCAATACTCATCGTCAAAATTATGAATACGTTGATTTTCCTTATAATTGGGAATACCAAGGAGCTCAAGGAAATCGACGGAAGGTAGTCTTTCTTGGTAATGATTTTAGAAACATGCCATACGCTGATATGGCTGAGTATGTACGACTAACTAACCTCTGTCTAAATTATGTCAGGGAACATTGTAAGGGGCTGATACTCTATTACAAACCGCATCCCGCCGAGACGGATGAGTTCACGATGCTTAATTTAGAAGGCTTTGAACTTATTAAAGAGAAAAATAATGCGGAAATTTTTCTCTATCAAAATCGTGATGATATTAAATATGTATTTTCAGCAAGTTCATGGGCTTCTGCTGCTGCCTTCAGTTTTGGTATATCTTCCCACGTTTTTCTTGAGATTTTTCGTGATTGTGTAGGAAGTGTCTCAACTGATTTCTATAGAAAATTATATTTTTTTGAGTTACCAGAGAGCTTTTTTATAGATTCACTTGATTGTGCATTTGTAGAAAATGAACATTCTTCTGTTGTTGTACAAATACCGAAGAGTTTCCATACTATTCTTTCCAGAAATCCAAAAACAATCTGGTTTATTATGAGTGATATTAGTTTTTCTGCCACTGCTGTTGCGCTTGCTCTTCATATTAAAAAGGAGAATCCAACCCAACGTTTAACACTTGTTATCTCTAAGCACCTCCGGTGGAACCTTATTGATGTTGACTTTCTTACCTCACATTTTAATGAGGTCATCACGCTCCCGCGCTTTTTTTATTCTCTGCGGCCATCACGGTTATATCACACGATCGCTCTCGCTCTACAGATACGCAGGATCAAAACTGATCCGAGCGATATTATTTTCGGCTTTTCTGGATTTGAGCTTGTTGAGAACGCATTCCTTTCCTACCACGCGCATAACTATCGTGTCTCGTTCCTTAATAACCGTGATCTCGCTATCTATTACGAGACTGACCGATACCCGTTTTTCATAGAACATCCTTTCAAGTGGACGAAGGCAAGCTTTTTCCAAAATAAGATCCTTGAGCCATTATTACGTCTGAATCGGACGATCTTTGTCGAGAATACACAGGAGAATATTCTTATTCTTGTCCGCTACCAAAAGCCAGTCAATGAGGTCTATAATCAGGTGTACGTCCTCTCTATGCCAGGGACGAGGGACGCTGAATGAACACAATCCACGAACATCCTATCACCATCTGTTATTTTGGTATTTTTGATCCAGAGTACAGTCGTAATCGAGTTTTTATTAAAGGACTCAAAAAACAAGGAGTAAATGTCCTTCTCTGTGTAAGTCATAAACGGGGAGTGTTTAAGTATTTTGATCTTATACGGAAACATTGGTCACTTCGAGGTCGTTATGATGTTATGGTTGTGGGATATCCTGGTCAGCAATCAGTAATTCTTGCCCGTCTGCTGACTCGGAAGCCTATTATTTTTGATGCGCTGGTGTCTTTGTATGACTCAATGGTAGATGACCGTGCGGTGATTGCTCGGAGGAGTATACGTGCTTATTACTACTGGTTTATTGATTATTTCTCGTGCTACCTTGCTGATAAGGTTCTTGTGGATACTGATGCCCATAAGGAATATTTTATCCACACTTTTTATCTCCACGAGAAAAAAATAGGACGCATTTTTATTGGTTCTGATGATGAAGAGATATATCCACTCCCTGTTCATCCAGAGAGTTCCATCTTTAAAGTACATTTTCATGGATGTTTTAATCCTCTCCAGGGTGTCGAGGTTATCATTAAAGCCGCTAAAATCCTTGAACACGAGTCTATTAAATTTACTCTTATCGGGACGGGGCAGACATTTGATTCTGTCTTCGCGCTCTCGGAAAGTCTAAATCTTCAGAATATCTCTTTCTTTAACCGTGTTCCCTATAGCAAGTTAAAAGAGTACCTTGCCGAGGCCGATGTCTCGTTAGGCATTTTTGGCATAACCAACAAAGCTCTTCGTGTGATACCAAATAAAGTATATGAAGCTCTCGCCTCCCGCACCCCCATAATTACTGGGAGGACAGCGGGGATTACCGAATTACTTACTGACAGAGAAAATGTGCTACTCTGCGAAATGGGAAATGGAGAGGATTTAGCCAATAAAATTCAAGAACTTCGTTGCAACCCAGCTCTCTGTGTAAGTCTCGCTAAACAAGGATATGAACTATTTACAACAACGTTAACTCCTCTTGTATTGAGTAAACAATTACTCTCAATCATCAACTCACTCGTGTATGATAAATCAAAGTCCTAAAACTACTTGTTACTTATGTGGTTCTATAGACTCACGAACTCTCTTTTTAGGGCGAGACCGATTACATAGAGTTGATGATGCTCTTTTCCAGATCTATCGCTGTGATCGTTGTAGCTTAGTTTTCCTCTCGCCTCAACCGACAGAAGAAGAACTGAAAAAGTATTATCCTGAAGATTATGGGCCATATCACACCGAATCTTCCGTCTTAAAATACGGAACTCTCTCGCGGGTGCTTAAAAAAATATTCCTCCTCTTTTCCCAGAAAAAACGCGAGACTTCCCCAGATACAAGCAGTGCGAGTTTCCTTGATTTTGGGTGTGGTGGGGGAGCACACCTAGAGCGTATGCGAGCATTCCATCCCCACTGGGAGTTCTGCGGATTTGATACAAGTGAACATGCGTGCGTCTCTGCTCGCGGGAAAGGGTTTACGATCGCTACCGGTGATATTGAAACGGCGCTCGGTATGTTTAAGGGACACTTCGATGTTATCCATATGGGTCATGTTGTTGAACATCTCCCTAATCCTCGGGCTACACTATCATTCCTTCGAACTTTGCTAAAACCTGGTGGCGAGCTACGTATGAGTACTCCTAACGTAAATAGTCTTGCGGCAAAACTTTTCCGTACTTACTGGTTTGCGTTAGATACTCCACGGCATCTTTTTTTATTTTCTCCGAGAACAATATCTCGCTTGTTATCAGAGGTGGGTTTTGTTACTACTACGATAGAGTGCACACGAGACATGGGGGTAGAGATACGAAGTATAAATTATTTATTTGAACGTTCTGACATGCGGATCCCTTTTGTTTTATGGCACATAGCGAGAATGCTACTTAGCCCAGTAGGAATACTCCTCGCTACCTTTAAAAAGAGCAGTGTTATGAGTATTACGGCACATGCCTAATATTCCTATGTGCTACACACTAGAATGCGTGTAGTTTTTATGCTAGAGTAGACAGTATGAACATAAGTAATTGGTACCGACGTTTTCTCATAGGGGGGCTCTACGCGCTTCTTTTTATTCCACTCATTGTTTCTAATTCTCTCTTTTTTCCGTTTATTACGGGTAAGAATTTCGCGTTTCGTATCATCATTGAGATCTTAACTGCGCTGTGGCTCCTTGCCTGTCTCCAAGAGCCACGCATGCGACCTCGGCGCGGAATTATTTTATGGGCTATCTCTGGACTTACACTTGCTGTGCTTATTTCAACAGCGGTAAGCATTGATTCGTACCGTAGTTTCTGGTCAAATTTTGAACGCATGGAAGGTGCCATTACATATGTTCACCTTTTCCTCTATTTTATTGTTCTCGTCAGTACACTCTCAAGTATAAAAATGTGGAGACGATTCTGGCAGATTAATCTTGTTGCGAGTATGAGCGTGTCGGCAATCGCTCTCGCTCAAATTTCTGGATTCTATGCTATTCATCAAGGAAGTGTTCGTCTTGACGCCACGCTCGGGAATTCAGCCTATCTGGCGGTCTATATGCTCTTTGGTTTTTTCTACACAGCATTACTATGGGTGAACGCAACACGAGAGAGCGCTCGTCGTTACTGGTATCCACTCTGTGCACTGATTCAACTCTTTGTACTCTATAAGACCGCAACACGTGGCGCTATCCTCGGAGTTTTGCTCGGTCTTTTTGTGACGAGTATACTCATTTGGTTCCGCGGGAAAGAATATCCCATTGCGCGGCGTGTTGCAGGGGTCAGTATCGCTGTGGTCCTTTTTGTTGTGGGAATATTTTTTGTAGTGCGTAATACCTCATTTGTACAGACGAGCCCTGTATTATCGCGATTTGCGGCGATCTCTCTCTCTGAACGTACCACAGAGTCCCGTCTCATTATTTGGCGCATGAGTCTTAAGGGTTTTACTGAACATCCTCTGTTTGGATGGGGCCCGGAGAATTATAGTGTTGTGTTTAACAAGTACTACGATCCTCATTTGTGGCGGCAAGAGCCGTGGTTTGATCGCTCACATAATGTTCTTATCGACTGGCTTGTAATGACTGGCTTGGTTGGAGCATTCTTCTATGTGAGTTTATATGGAACTGGTCTCGCGCGACTCTGGTCAAAAAAGACACCTTTTTCATTTCCAGAACAGGCCATTCTTACAGGACTTCTTTGCGCGTATTTATTTCAAAATTTATTTGTCTTCGACAATCTTATCAGTCTCATTCTCTTTATTGCAACATTGGGCTATATCCATGTCCGAGCGTCAGAAGCGTCTATTCCTATTGAATATCCTACGCGCCGAATTGTTGTTCCTCTGTGGGGTAAAGGACTTGTTGTTATCTTAACTGTCAGTGTTCTCTATTACGCGAATGTACGATCGTTGATTGCATCTATGAACTTAATCCAAGCACTAACTCCACAAAAAGGAGGGATAACAGTAAATATTGCTACTTTCAAAAAAATTTTTGATAGTGATACTTTTGCAAATTCAGAAGCTTCACTTCAACTTATATCTCTAGCACAAAATGTTCTTTCCGAGCCAACGATCCCGACTGAATTCAAGCAATCCTTTTCTCAATTTACTACTACTACAATTGAGAATGAAATTGAACGTCATCCAACAGATGCGCGTCCGATTTTTATTTATGGAACTTTTCTTTCTCGTGGTGGACAAGCGCAACGGGCAGAAACATACCTCAATAAAGCGCTTCTTTTATCACCACAAAAACAAGGTATCTTTTTTGAAATTGCTGCTATCAAATTGACTACAGGACACACTACAGAAGGACTCGCGTTACTTAAAAAAGTTTTTGACTCAGATCCAAATTATATAGAGGCACGCAAAATGTATGCGCTTGCGGCAATTACCACAGGCAATCCGAAGCTTGCAAATACGCTCATGGCTGAAGCGTATGGTACTAAAGCGGTCCCAGATCGGCGTTTTGCGATTTGGTATGCAAGTCAAAAGGATTATAAGCGCGCGGCTGAATCGTTAGAAAATATGCTCCAAGAGAATGAGAAATTAAGTGATGATGACATGTTCCTGCTCGCAGGACTCTCGGTATATGCTGGTAAGAGTGATCGGGCTCTGACTGTTTTGGAAATACTCAAAGCAAAAGCAGAATCAGCGGCTACTAGAACAAAAGCAGAACAATTAAGTAGCGCGATTAAATCTGGAATTAATCCATTTACTCTTGAGTAGAGAGACGTGCACTTGACGAAATATTTCTTTTTGACTATACTTCTTACTGTGAGTGCTCATAAAGTGGTGAGTACCAAACGAACATCTGCGTAAAGCCCCATTCGCTTCGGCGAACAGGGGTTTTACGTTTCTATCGCCTTTGCTATACTTTGTTGCAAAGGTACACACACGTGGTCGGCGACAGCACTCGCAAAGATGTTTGTTGGAGTTCGCCCTCGCCGACCACGTGTGTGTATTTTTTTTTGCGCAAAAGTTATCCACACAATTCTATAAAAAAAATTTTTTTGCGCACGCATTCGCACTATAATTAAACAAGCGAGCGGAAAAAGGTCGAACCGCAATACCATCGTTACTAAGAAATAAAAAATACTATGGCAAAGAAAAGAAAGGCTGCTAAGAAGTCAACAAAGAAGGCAGCAAAAAAGAAGACATCAAAGCGCAAGAAGAGATAGTTTTCACTTAGGCTATCACTACAAATAAAATTCTTTCCGCTTCGGCGGAAGGAATTTTATTTTTGGTGGGGAGAGTGGTAGTATGGAGTGCCATGAGTATACTTGAACAGGTTTTTGGGTCTCGTTCCGAGCGCACGGTGCGCTCCTTGACTCCTTTAGTGGCTCAAATTAACGCTCTTGAGGAGAACTATCGGGAACTCTTGCCGTCTGGACTTACAGAAACGGGTCTCTCTCTCCGCGCTCGCGTACGCGGCGGAGAACCACTCGATACGCTTTTGCCAGAAAGCTTTGCGCTCGTGCGCGAAGCGGCGCGGCGCACGCTCGGCGAGCGACATTACGATGTGCAACTTATGGGAGGCATCCTCCTCCACCGCGGGGGTATCGTAGAGATGAAGACGGGAGAAGGTAAGACACTCGTTGCAACACTACCGGTATTTTTAAATGCGCTCACCGGCCGCGGAGTGCATGTGGTGACGGTGAACGACTACCTCTCTCGCCGTGACGCGGTGTGGATGGGGCAAGTGTATGCACTCCTCGGTATGAGCGTGGGTATCTTAAATCACAGCGTCTCATTCCGCTACAATCCAAAAACTCTTGATAATTCCCTTGATTCTGCGCGTGACGAAACGGGGTCTTTCCATATTGTGCATGAATTTTTAACACCGTGCGAAAAGCGTGAGGCATACGAGTGCGACATTACCTATGGTACCAACAATGAGTTTGGCTTTGACTATCTGCGAGACAATATTGCCTATCGTCCCGATCAGCTTGTACAGCGTGAACATACCTATGCGATCGTTGACGAGATAGACTCTATCCTCATTGACGAAGCGCGAACGCCGCTTATTATTTCAGCACAAACGGCGGAATCAGAGGAGCTCTACCACACCTTTGCGCGTATGGCGCGCGAGTTTGTCGTGGGAGAAGATTATACGATAGATGAGAAGGCAAAAACAATTTTGACGACTGACGCGGGTATTACTAAGGCAGAAAAAATCCTCGGGGTAGGTGATATATACACGGAGAAGGGGATGAAATATGTCCACCACCTTGAGACAGCACTCCGTGCGCGAGCGCTCTTTGAGCGCGACAAGGAGTATGTGGTGAATCCGTCAGCTGACGGAGGGCAGGTTATCATTGTTGATGAGTTTACGGGGCGGCTCCAGCCGGGGCGGCGTTGGTCGGAGGGACTCCATCAGGCTATTGAGGCAAAAGAGGGGGTTACGGTTGAGCGTGAGAGCCGCACCGTGGCCTCAATCACGTATCAAAACTACTTTCGAATGTATGAAAAGCTCTCGGGTATGACGGGGACGGCACTCACCAGTGCGGAGGAATTCCATAAAGTATACGGGCGCGAGGTCACCGCGATTCCCTCCAATGTACCCAGCCGGCGAAGCGATAAGTCTGATCTTATTTTTAAAACAGAGCAGGGTAAATTTACTGCCGTTGCGCGTGCGGTAAAAGCGCTCCATGAGAAGGGGCAACCGGTGCTTGTCGGCACCGCGTCCATTGAAAAGAACGAGGTGCTCTCGGCGTACTTTACGCGCGCAGGAGTGCCTCACCAAGTGCTCAATGCAAAAAATCACGAAAAAGAGGGTGAAATTATTTCTGACGCGGGAAAGCGGGGGAGCGTAGTGATTGCTACCAATATGGCAGGACGCGGAGTGGACATTAAACTAGGAGGTGCTCTAGCCACACAAGAAGAGCGTGAAGCGGTGCGCACGCTCGGGGGACTCTATGTGATCGGTACCGAGCGACACGAGGCGCGCCGCATTGATAACCAGCTCCGTGGGCGCTCGGGCCGCCAAGGGGACCCTGGGGAAACACAATTTTACATATCGCTGGAAGATGATCTCGCGCGGGTGTTTGGTCCTGGTCGTGAGCGCATCAAGGCGATCTACGAGCGCTTTGGTGTTGCTGAAGATGAGCCTATAGAGGCATCCATCATCTCGCGCATTATTGAGAATGCGCAGAGTAAAATTGAGGGGCTCAACTTTGACGCGCGCAAGCATGTGCTGGAATACGACGACGTGATGAGCCACCAGCGCACTATTATGTATGAGCGCCGCCGTGCACTCTTAGTGGGTAAAGAAGAAGATCTTAACTCTTTTGTTGAGCGGCTCTCTGAATACGCAGGAAGTACAGGGGAAGCAGGGCGTACTATTGAGACAATACAAAAAAAAGATGCCGAGTTGGGACATGAACTTTTCCTCCAAGCGGTGCGCCAACTTGCACTCCAGACCATAGACACCCTTTGGGTGGAGCACTTGGAAGCAATGGACTATCTCCGTGGCTCGGTCTCGCTCCGTGCCTATGGTCAGCGTGATCCCTTGATTGAGTATAAACGCGAGGGGCTACGGCTCTTTAAAGATCTAGAAGAGGCGGTCTTTAATAACATCTTAAATCTCCTCCCGCACGTTGCTCCCGCACCAGAATCAACGCTCCAAACTATTGGTCCTACTGTGGAATCAGGAGAGCAGGATAAGGTGGGCTTGCCTCGCCGAAGCTCCGACTTTGGAGGAGCGAAGGTGGGTCGCAATGACCCCTGTCCGTGCGGAAGTGGCAAAAAATACAAAAAATGCCATGGCGCGGCTTGATTTTTTGGAAAAAAAGTGTATATTTAACATATGATCAGTGATTTTATTGCAAGAAAACTCAAATTTGCTCGCTATAAACTCCTTAAAGACGGAATGTATTTTGGAGAAATTCCAGGGATCAAAGGAGTGTGGGCGCACGCAAAAAATTTAGAAGATTGCCGAGATGAATTAAAAGAAGTATTAGAAGATTGGTTGTTATTAAAAGTGAGAGATCGAGAAAAAGTTCCTGGTTTTGAAATCAAAGTAGACCAACGTAAATTAGTACGGCATGCCTAAGAGCATCTCGTGGCGACATTTAGTTGAGCGCTTTAGAAAGCTTGGATTCAGTGGCCCCTACTCTGGAGGGCGGCACCTTTTTATGATAAAAGAGAAACTCAAAGTTCGTATCCCTAATCCTCACCGCGGTGATATTTCTCAACACCTACTAAGCGAGATACTACGTCAAGCAGGTATTTCTCCATCTCGATGGAGTGGGGACTAGAAAAACCCATAGATGAGACCTTTGTATAAAAATATACCTTAAAATCAGATGCTCAGATTCTATTTTTTTCGTATATGCGGAAATTCTAGACAAAATTCAATGCATAAAGAAAAAGCCAGGTGTCCGTAGACATCTGGCTGGGGTGTCAGTCTCCGAGCTTTTGGCTCCTGTAGGCGTCCCACAAACGCCTCGTTTTTCGGCCAATGGCCTACACTGACGTTGCGTGCATTTTATTCCTGCATCAATAATTGTCAATACCATAATTTCACGATCGTAGAATTATGGATATTTACACATCAGGCAGACGTCTGTATACTAGTGCTATGAATGAATCAAAAAACAATCTTTTTGTGCCGGCAGCCATTATTATTGCGGGAGCGCTCATTGCGGCGGGTATCTACTTTGGGGGCGGGATTTCCAGTAATGGCGGGGAAAGTCAAGAGCCCACTGGTCCTTCTGCAGAAGAGCTTGCAAAGAATGTAAAGCCCGTGAGCGCTGATGATCATATTATTGGCAACGCGAAAGCACAGGTTATTGTGATTGAATACTCCGACCTTGAGTGCCCCTTCTGTAAAACCTTCCACGTAACGATGCAGCAAATCATGGATACCTATGAAGATGGAGGCAAAGTTGCCTGGGTATATCGTCACTTCCCCCTCAATATTCACCCCAAAGCAGCAACCGAAGCGCTTGCTACGGAATGTGTTGCTTCACTTGGCGGCAATGACGCTTTTTGGAAGTATACAAATAAAATTTTTGAAATTACTCCCTCAAACAATCAGCTTGATCTGGCAGAATTACCTAAATTAGCGAAGGAGGTGGGTGTTGATGTGCAAAAATTTGATGATTGTATGAATGCAGGTACATACAAACAGAAAGTGGACACACAAATGAACGATGCTATTAAAGCCGGAGGTGATGGGACCCCCTTCAGTATCATTGTTGGATCGGGAGGAGACTATATTCCACTTGTTGGCGCCTATTCCTACGAGGAAGTAAAGCAAATCATTGACAGTTTGCTCGCAAAAAAATAAAGAGACACGTATACTATACGTATATGGATCCCGAGCACATGCCCGGAGGGCCCTCTGGCATTGGTGAAGTATTACCTCCACCGCCAGCAGATATCCCGCAAGCCGGGTCGCACTACCCATTGGAGAAAGTACCCGATACCCACCCGAGTATTCTGGGAAATATTCCGCCACGCCAGATTATTCCCGCCCTCCTTATTCTCATCGTGCTGTTTGGATGGCGGCCACTCTCGGTGTTTGGAGATTCTTTTCTTGCTTCTGCTCGCACGCTCCCCACGAGAGTGGGGGAGGAGATCGCTGTTATTGTGACAAGTGTTCATCGTGCCACATCACTCATCTCTAGACAAGATAAAAAACTTTCCGATGAAGTAGATATACTTACCGAGCACACGGAAGCGTTTACCGCTCACGCTCAAAGTGCTCTAGTAACATTCGGAGAGGATGCACGTGATAATCTTACCTCCACTGTTAAAACGATTTCTCACTGGGTTGTGAAGATGTGGAGAAGCATTGCTTCAAAGTGGTACCTCTTTCTCTCTGGATCAGACAGCAATACGCAAGCGCTCGCTGACGCAAAAGAAGAACTAAAAACGCAATTGCGCGCCGAACTTTTGAGTGAGTTACAGGCAAGTAGTACGACAGGAGGAACGCCACGCATACAGGGGCAGGAAGGTATTGTGGTGCTCCCAAAAACAGACAGAGCTATTACAAATAAATTGCGAGAAGAAACGATTAAAAATATTTTTTCTGATCAGGTAATGATTATCAGCGACGAGTCGGGGCGTTCCGGCGTTGTCCGGCCTATATTCCGGAGCGGCGTGGGCGAAGAATATCTCTATGTCATGGTTCCGATTCTCAATCAGTAGCGTATGCATCTTTGCGGGTATCTTTGTGGGAGCTTTTGGCGTGGAAGCTTACGTTGCGGCGGGGACCAATTACCGCCTCCAATTTGATAGCATCAACTTTGGAGGAGGGCTTTCCGAGGGTACTAACTATGCGCAAGAGAACACTTTTGGTGAGGTTGGTACCGGTGATCTTTCGGGGACGAGCTACAATGCAAAAGTAGGGTATCAACAAAGCTCTGCGGCGGCTGTCGTTGTTCCCCCAGTTTGTAACAATAACGGCATTTGTGAGTCCGGCGAGACGAGGGAAAATTGCCCAAACGACTGTAAAGCGCCGGGCACCGGCCCAAATCCAACCACGCGTGGGTGTACCGATTCTCTCGCGCTCAATTATCGAGCCAGTGCCACTGTTGACGACGGCTCTTGTCAGTATCTCTCGCTCGGTGTAAGCAACTTTACCGCAACCGGTATCCTCTCTTCCTTGAGCGCGCGTCTCTCATGGGGGAATCCTTCTAACACACAAGGATTCCAATTTGGTGAGGTTCGCGTCATACGTTCCACCACACTCCCGAGTGGCCCCTTTGACGGTACTCTTATCTACGCAGGAGGAGGAGAGAGCGCGGACGATAACAACCTTACTCTTGATACGACTTATTATTATGCCGCGTATGTTCGTAACGCTATTACCAGTGAGTACTCTGCAGGAGCGGTGGCAAGCGTGAGACTTTCTAATGACGAAGAGGAGCTTCCTTCGGAAGATATTTTTGAACAACTACCCCCCTCGCCATCCCCTCTTTTAGGAGATCTTCCCTTTGCGTTTGATTTTATTCAAGAGAATTCGGTCACTAAGTTTTCTGGAGGAACGGTTTCCATTGATGGGAGTAGACCTTTCACTGTTTCAGTTGATTATGACGTGCTTCCTGAAGTACTCAAAACTATTGGTGTAACTATTCTTGATCCAGTGACCAAGAAGTCTTACTCATTTGTACTTCGAGTTGATGATACAAAACAAACCTATGCCGCTACTATCATCCCCTTCCTCCGCGCAGGGACCTATCCACTGATTATCCACCTTTTTGATTACGAGAATCAACGACTCAAAAAAGTCTCGGGGACGCTCGTACTCTATAACAGCTATAGCGCGGGGACCATTGCGTCTGCCGCCGCTCGGACACTCTCTCCTCTCGTAATGACGCTCGGCCTCGCAGTAGGAACTCTTCAAGGAATTGCCGCCTTTGCTCACATACACTCGCTCTTTGAGGCATACCTCGTGGTTCTCCGCTTTTTTGGCGCCGTGCTCGGGTTCCTCGGATTACGGCGCAAGCGCGAACCATGGGGGACGGTGTACGATGCGGCAACGAAACGTCCTCTTGACCCTGCCTACGTCACGGCGCTCCGGTGGGAAAAGGAATACAAGAGTGCCATTACCGATATTGATGGACGGTACGGGTTCTTCCTTCCCCCCGGTATTTACTCACTCATGGCGCAGAAGACGCACTACCGCTTCCCTTCGCTTCTCCTTGCGGGGAAGGATCATGATGAGATGTATACACAGCTCTATTTTGGAGGAGAGGTTGTGGTGAGTGAGGGAGAGGTCGTGAGTCGCAACATCCCTCTTGATCCTGTCGGGTTTGATTGGAATGAGTACGCGAAAGATAAAATTGGCTTCATTACCTTCCATTCGCGGCGCGAGGTGATCCGTGCACGGATTTTTAATACTATCTACATACTTGGATTTGTAACCGCCTGTCTCGCCCTTATTTTCAGTCCGGCGGTGTTTAATGTTGGAGTTGTGCTCCTGTATTGTGCAATTATGGGGGCAACCGTGTACTGGAGGGGAAATCATAAGGTTGTCGCGGTACGGAATACTGCAACAGGCCACCCCGTGCCTTTTGCCATTGTCCGCTTCTTTATCCCCGGAGTAGATCAGGAAGTAAAATCAGTAGTGACGGATGAGCTCGGACGCTTCTATCAGATTTTGCGTCCGGGTGAATATTATCTCACTGTAGAAGAGCGCCAGAGTGA
>ERZ1292629.2459-Hain-H43-01um-R1-2459-length-15595-cov-239_pt1 | contig 15595 bp, 15 predicted proteins | sample MGYA00564399_ERZ1292629 | MGnify/ENA primary metagenome ERZ1292629 (study PRJEB36523, sample SAMEA6512636) | groundwater metagenome | collected 2019-01-08 | study: AquaDiva: Metagenomics assemblies of 32 groundwater samples
TAAATCAAAAATTAAATTTTAGATTTTTAGAACGGAACAAAACAAAAAATAGTTTATTATTTTTTATTCATTTGATCCCAGACTCAGTTTTACGAAATCACTTATATTATTTTGGACTTGCAACTACTCATCAAACCTTACCCAGGCTCAAAACGAGTAGTTCTTTTTCTTGTACTTTATTATTTCAAGATATGTCAACGAACTTTGAAAACACCCCCACTTAGAGGGCGAAATCAAGTATATCCTTTTAAAAATATCCGTCAAGAGGTCTGTGGAGAAGGTGTTGAAATCAAACCAGCTTTGGTCTTTGTTAATTCTCTGTAAACATAAATCGAAGCAAAATTGCTTACCGGGATAGTAACAAGGAGACCAATTCCTAAAGCCAAAACACCGAGCATATTAAATCCAATTATCGTAAGCCAAAAGAGTAAAATTTTCCAAAACTTACCTTTAGTTATAGCCCAGCTTTCTTTCATTGAAATAACTGGTCCTGATTTTGTGTCTACTACAATTATGGGAGCAAAAGAAAATCTTACTGCCCAGAAAATACCTGGAATTATGAGAAGAATAAAGCCACCCAAGATCGTCAGGCAGGTAAGAATAGAGGTTCCTAAATATCTCCAAAATGTTCTGTATTCTTGAAATATTTCTACAAATTTTGGACTTTCTCCGTCATAAATTCTCAAAAATATTTTGGTGTAGCCAATTCTTATGATTAACAAAAAAATCATTAACAGAAAATTAAAAAAACCATATTTTTTATCCCCAACAAAAAATCCTACTCCCAAAGTAAGAAGAGTAGTAAATAACACAAGCTCCAAATGCTCTTTTGATTTTTGCCAACCGTATTTTAAAGATTCTTTTATTGAAAACATAAAATTTAATTAAAATTTATAAATTATGCTAATATGATCCCATATGCGCAAAAAGAAAGCAAATAAAAAACTAGTGGGGATAATCAAAATAACGGCCAAACCGCTTGGTTTTGTCGTGGTTGAAAACCAACCCGAAGACATAATAGTTTTTGAAGAAAACCTAAATTGCGCTCTTGATAAAGATGAGGTGGAAGTGGAAATTATAGGTCGTGACAGAAACCGCAAAAAGGGCAAGATAACCAAAATAATAAAAAGAAACAAAACTAATTTTGTTGGGACAATAGAAAAATCCAATTCTAGAGTAATTTTCAAACCAGATGATTTTAAATTTTATAAAGATGTAGATATTTTTGATTTTCCAAAAAATATAGAATCTGAAACTAAAGCTTTAGTAGAAATAAGTTGGACTAATCCAAATCTTAATCCAAAGGGCAAAATCGTTTCGATAATTGGTAAAAAGGGCGAGCATGAGACCGAGATGCAATCCATACTTTTGGATAAAGGTATTGTTTACAAATTTCCAGAAAATGTTGAAAAAGAAGCGGAAAAGGTCGCGGAAGAAATGTCAAAGACGCCCTTTGAAATGCCCCGGTCCCAAAAGGGCGTCTTTGACATTTCTGGCCGAAGAGATTTTAGAAATATAACCACTTTCACAATAGATCCAGCAGATGCCAAAGATTTTGATGATGCTCTTTCTTATGAAGATTTGGAAGGGGGCAAAATAAGAGTGGGGGTGCATATTGCTGATGTTTCTTTTTTTGTTCGTCCTGATACTGCGTTGGATAAAGAGGCGCGAGAGAGAAGTTTTTCTACTTATTTAGTTGACCGCACTATCCCCATGTTACCGGAAATTTTGAGCAACGATTTGTGTTCACTAAAAGAAAATGTTGACCGTATGGCTTTCTCGGCTGTTTTTGATATAAAAAAAGAGACCGGTGAAATCTTAAATCGTTGGTTTGGCAAAACCATAATTAATTCTAATAAAAGGTTTAGCTATGAAGAGGCGCAGGAAGTACTGGACGCAGTGTCAAAGACGGACTTTGAAATGCCCCAGTCCCAAAAGTCCGTCTTTGACACTGCTTTGCAAAACCTAAATCGCATAGCCAACATTTACAGAGAACAAAATAAAAAAAATGGAGCAATTGAATTTGAAACGGACGAAGTTAAATTTGAATTAGATAACGAAGGTAAGCCAATCAGAATTTATAAAAAACCGCGTTTGGACACGATGAAAATGATTGAAGAATGGATGTTGCTCGCAAACCGCGAAGTAGCCAAATATATAAGCGACCCCACTTCGCTAAAGCTTCGCGGGGCAAGCAAAATGGGCATAGGAATATTCCGTGTTCATGCTTTACCCAAAATGGAAAGAATTCAAGAACTGGCAATTTTTGTACGAGCTTTAGGGCACGATTTGCCTATTAAAAATGGGCGAGTTGATGCCAAAGATATAAATATTTTACTCAAACAAATAGAAGGTCATGCTTCCGAATCTCTTATAAAAACAGCCGCCATCCGTTCTATGGCTAAAGCGGTTTATTCCACCAAAAACATCGGTCATTTTGGTTTGGCTTTTGAATATTACACTCATTTCACTTCCCCCATTCGTCGTTATCCCGATTTAATGGTTCACAGAATTTTATCTCGTTATTTGAATAATGAACAAATTCCCAAAAACGAATTTGCCAAATTTGAAAAGATCGCTCAAGAAGCCAGTGAAAAAGAAATCATAATTCAAGAAGCCGAGCGCGAAAGTATTAAATACAAACAAGTTGAATTTATGCAAAATAAAATTGGCCAAGAATTTGATGTCGTCATTTCCGGTGTAACCGAATGGGGTATGTATGTGGAAGATCCTGAGACTAAAGTGGAAGGGCTGATTCGCATCAAAGATTTGGGCGATGATTATTACAAACTTGACCAGAAAAATTATTGTATAAAAGGTGAACGCACCAAGAAAAAATTTTCTCTCGGCGACTCTCTTCGCGTAAAGTTGGCCTCCGCCGACCTCAACCGCAAAACTTTAGATTTTAAGTTGGTATAAAACTAGGTTTTACAAAAATAGTTGTTTGTTGTAGTATTTATATGGAGGTGTACGTATGAGACGCTGGTTTTTGCGGTTTCTTATTCTTATTTTTCTGGTCGCCGGTTTGGGCTGTCAGAAAAGGTTGAGGATTTCCAATTCGCTTCCGGCACAACCGCGAAGTGATTACGACAGATTTGCTCACATTATAATTGATGTGTGCGATCCAACGAAACATTCTGGTTGGCTAGAACCAAAGAGCGAATCTGAAAGACAAGTCCGCTTTTTTTGTGCTGTTGGTATGAAAAAGATGGAAGAGAAACTGGAAAAAATCCAGAACGAAAAGCTTAAGAATCTCATCAGACATTACCAAGATTCTAATCAGAGAAAAGAGGTAAATAATGTCCAGCAAAAGAAGAATTAGACGCAGAAGTTGCGAAGGGAAAAAGCGTCATCGCGACAGAAACGGAGCAATCATTCATTGCGTACAGCTTGGCTGGTCGTGCCATCCTTACAAATGCAAGTTTTGCCGTGGTTGGCATGTAGGGCGACTTACCAAAGAAGCCAAAAGGGCCATGAGAGCTCGTTATGGGTAATGGGGGGTGGAGGATTTTTCTCTGCCCCTTATTTTTATTTTGCCACAGCAACTGCCTCGTCGAAGGCAATTGATAACAATCTTGATACTCCATCGCGGCCCATGGTGACGCCATAGATGACGCCGGCGCGGGACATGGTCTCGCGGTTATGAGTGATTAAAATTAGTTGGGAGACTTTAGAAAGACTTTCAATCATATCGCCATATTTTTTTGAATTGGCTTCGTCAAGAGCAGCATCTGTCTCATCCAAAACAATAAAAGGTGGCGGGTTGACTTGAGAGACGGCAAAAAGTAAAGCTATTGAAGTCAAAGCTCTTTCACCACCCGATAACATATCCAAACCTTTTGTTCTTTTTCTTGGTAATGACACATCTATATCTATCCCAGATTCACTAGTTTCTTTTTCTTCATTTATATTGAATAAATCATTCCCATTTTCTTCCCGATTTCTAATTTTCAATTTGTAATTTTCAATTTTCAATTCTGCTGTTCCCCCGCCAAACATAAGAACAAAAAAATCTTGAAATTTTTGGTTTATTTTTTCAATCCCCTGTTTAAATTCTACATCTAACTTTTCTACTAAATCTTTTATTAAAATTTCTAAAGATTTAGCTGAATTTTTTAAATCTTCCAATTCTTTTTGCAAAAATTCATCTCTCTCAGCTGTTTCTCTATATTCTTTCATCATTTCCGCCCCACCGGCACCCCCTAATTCTTCCAACCTTATTTTCATTTTCTCGAGCTCTCTTCTGCGTTGTTCTTGTGTTTCTCTGGATTCTGAAACTTCGGTATCAATTTCGGCAGAGTGGTTTTCTTGTATCAATACTTCAGCTTCAAACCCCAAAATAGCTGTACCCAAAAGCACCCCACCTTCTTGAATTTCTCTTTTCCAATCATTCTCTTCCATACCAAGCCGATAAATTTTTTCGTTTATAAGATCAAGTTTTCCTCTAGCTTCACTCATTTCACCGGAAACTTTAAAAATATTTTTCTCCGCATCTCTTTCGGTATCTTTCTCTTTTTCTATTGAATTTTTTATTTCCCCATATTTTGAATCCAATTTGCGTAATTCTTGGTTAATTTCTATTATTTTTTCTTCCGTTTTTATTTTATTTTTTTCAAGATCAATGCTGGATTCCTCAAGTTCTTTAAGATTTTTATTTTCAAAATTTGCTTTATGTTTGCCTATAAAATCTCTTATTTTTTGAATTATCTGAGTTATTTCAGAATATAGAGAAATTTCTTTTTCCAGTTCCTCTACTTCTTTAAGTGGTACCATTTTGCTTTCTTCCGATCGCATTTCTGCCTCTATTTTTCTCATATTTCTGGCATTTGCATTTATTTCTCCTTCTATTTTTCCAATCTCTCTAAAAAGTCTATCTTTGTTTTCTCTTTTTTCTTTAATTTCATTTTCTACATCCAAAAGTTCCTTGCTCTTACCATCTTTTTTTGATGACTTATCCAAAATTTCTTTGGCTTCTTCCATTTCTTTTTCAAGCATTTTAAGTTTTTCCATCACCGGCCTTTTTTCTGTTTCTATTTTTTGTTTTTCTGTTTCCAAATAAATTTGCTCTCTCTTTAAGTATTCTCTGTAAAATTTTGTAAGTTTCAACCGCAGTTCTTCTGCCCTCTCCACTTTTTCAACCTGTTTTTTTAAGAATTTAATATGAGGCGCTATTTCGCGGCGCAAAGATTCTACTTGTTTTATGTTATCCTCTGTCTTCAATAATTTCCTTTCACTCTCCTCTCTTTTATATTGGTAAATTTTAAGTCCCAAAGCGTCTTCTATCATCTCTTTTCTCTCCTTTATATTGGCGCTAAGTATTCTATCGGCTTCGCCTTGAGAAATAATATGATGCCCCGAAGCGCCTATGTGTGCTTGTGATAATAATTCAATAATATCTTTTAATCTAACCAATGAGCCATTTAAATAATATTCATTGCCTCCATCTCTGTTTACCACTCTTTCTATAATTATTTCTTCAAACCCAACATTTTGAAAGAAATCTTTTGTGTTGTCTAAAATTATTTTAACTTGAGCTCTGTTTGCTCGTGCCATTTCGGCAGAACCATTCCAAATCAAGTCCTCTCCCCGCTTGCCACGCATGCTTTTCATTGACTGCTCTCCCAGACAAAATCTAAAAGCTTCGGCAACATTTGATTTGCCACTTCCATTCGGCCCGACTATGGCCGTTATCTGCGATTTGAAACCAAGTTCTGTTTTTTTAGCAAAACTTTTAAACCCACTTATCTCCAAACTTTTTAACATATAAACATTTTACCATATTTGTATTTTTTATCTTAATCCCACCCCCTTTTTTTGAGAGCCTCTCGGGCGGCGAATTATTCACAATTTCTCTTGACTTTTTATTACACAGGAGTATACTTGCGGTATATTCAGACGAAAAGGGATCCGAAAGGTGTTGGTGCCTTAGGAGCCCTTTTCTTTTTTATGCCATTTTATGTACGTTTTTAGATTGTCCAAATAATCAAAAAGTTCTGCTCCCAAACTATCGTATAAAGAAGATGCAAATCTTTTATTAGGAAAAAGTATTTTTTCAAATCTACCTTTCTTTATTAAATAATCTACCACTTTTTTATAATCTCCATCACCGGAAACCAAAACAACTTTATCAAAGTCTTTATTATCAATTAGGTTCTTCATTATTTCAAAAACGATATCTGTATCAACGTTCCCTTTCTTTTCCCCTTTCAGATTTGGACTATGTTCTTTAAATAAAGTGGTAAATCCTGTCTTTTTCAAATTGTCATACAGATCTTGTTGTTCTTCGGAAATATATCCAAGAAAATAGTATGCTTCCCCAACCTTATATTTATCTTTTAAGTAAATTCTGAATTTATACAAATCAACTTTCCAACCATTTTGTGTTGTACCAAGATGCAAATTTTGCCCATCAATAAAAGCGATATTTCTGTCCTTCTTCACTTTTTAAGTTTATCACACCTTTCATTCAAACAAGAATTTTATATAAAAGAAAACCGACTCTCGCAAGTCGGTGTCTGTTTTATGCAAAACAGACAAACTGTTTGGTTGCATAGCCTGTGGCGTCTACGTTTATCCATCCAATTCAAATAAGAGTAAGACGCCGAAAACCACAACTGCAATAAATTGGAAGAAACTGTGCTCCACGGCAGATATCCAGTTGTGGCTATGGGATGTCTCCCAAATGAAATTGATAGCTGTTAAACAGACAATGGAAGTGATGCCTACACCAGCAACTTTTTTCTTCATGGTACTTCCTCCAGCAATAAACTAACATAACACAAAAGTTGTGTCAATTCTAGCCTTTTTCCTTCGGGGCGTGGCGAGCCGCCGATTGTTCAGCATCTTGTTTGGAGTTTCTCTTGTTTTCATTTGGCTCTCACTTATACACTTCCTCACGATCGTGTAATTTTGTATAATTAGTAAAATCTTATAGAATAAAAAGCAAACAAAATGAAAGAACAAACAAAAGAAAAAATTTTATCTGCCAGCAAAACCTTACTAACAATTATTGGAGTGGCAGGTTTTGTTTTTGTGGCGGTTGCAGCGGGCAATGCGGTACAACTTTTGAAATATACTTCCATAATGAAAAGATCAAAGCTCAAAATATTTGAAATCAATCAGGGAGTAAAAAGATTATTAAAAAGAGGTTTGATAGAAATTAAAGAGGATGAAAACTACAAATTTTTGAAAATTACAGATAAAGGCAAAAGACTCTTACTCAAATATGAGTTAGAGGGATTAGTGCAAGATAAACCTAAAAAATGGGATAAAAAATACAGAGTGGTTATTTTCGATATATCAGAACAAAGAAGAAAAACCAGAGACCATCTTCGCGTAATGTTGCGTTCTTTTGGATTTATATGTCTGCAAAATAGTGTTTGGGTGTATCCGTATGAATGTCAAGAAATAATTGATCTGCTTAAGCAATATCTTGAATTAAAAGAAGAAGCTCTTTATATGACGGTGGAGTCAATAGAAAATGATAAGTGGCTTAAAAAAGAGTTTGAATTATAAATTATACACTTTCTTACGATCGTGAAATTCTGTATATCTAAAATTTGAATTTAAACATTTTATCATCACCCTTATTCAAACAAGAATTTTGAATTATTTGAAAAAATACTTTTTCAAATCTGTCTTTATCTTTTTAATAACAGGATGCTTCTTAATTGGTTTTCAACACTAAATAATTTATTTTTTAGCAATCTCTTTTCTTGTCCTTCACTCATTGTTCCTATATTTTGTTTCAATTCCTCTATTTTTTTTGACAATTTTGCTGGACTATAATTAGCATCTAATTTTTCCAATTCTCTATTACCAACTATGGATTCATTGAGTTACAATCGACGTATCAGTTCTTCAATTAAATCTCCTTCTGGTGTGTGCCGCCTTCCCAGCAATTCATATTCCAAAGCTGCAATTTCTATATTTGCATCAGCTTGTTCCCTTCTTTTTGAAGGAATAAATTTTTCAAACATTGACATATATTTATTGGTTAAATCTACTAATATTGTTATATATTAATATAAGTAAATTTTAATGTAAAGAGATTAGTTATAACATCAAACTTTTTAATCCCACCCCTTTTCTTTGAGCGCATTGCGGGCTGCCGATTGCTCGGCGTCTTGCTTTGATTCGCCGGAACCTTCGGCGATTAGGTTTTCGCCAACAAAAACACCGACAGTAAATTTTTTGTCGTGGTCAGGACCTTCTTCTTTTATAGTTTTGTATGACGGGGTCGCTCCGTCAATATCTTGCGCTTTTTCTTGGAATTTGCTTTTGGCATCTGCCCATAACTTTCCCTCAACTATTTGTTCTGTCATTAGCGCTATGTGTTCCAATATAAAATCTTTAGCTTTTTCATAACCGGCATCAATATAAATCGCACCAATGATAGCTTCCAACGCATTGGCTAATATGTATTGGCGAGCACGGCCAATATCTTTGGCTTCACCACGAGAAAGAAGCAAAAAATCATTAACATTTAATTTTTTAGCCACTTCAGCGCAGGTTGTCGCATTGACAAGCGCACTTCGTATAGAGGTCATATCGCCTTCGTTTTTATCCGGATATTGGTCATACAAATAATGAGTGATCACAAGCTCTAATACGGCATCACCTAAAAATTCAAGTCGTTCATTATGACCCCCCTTTAATTTTTTATTTTCATTCAAAAAAGAGCGATGAGTCAACGCTTGTTTTAAGGTTTCTTTATTCTTAAAATCTGTCCCAATTATTTTTTCAAATTCCTGTAAGTCTTTCATACTAACTTTTTACTAATAAATTTATGGCCTTGGTTATAATCGGCAAAATATCATCATAAAAATTTAAGTCCAGTATTTCTGCCAACTTAAACCACCTGACATCATCCAGTCCGCCTTTTTTTTCTTTATTTTCCAAAGTTAATTCTTCAAACGGCGCCTCAGCCAAAAAATAAATTATATGTTTTTTTAATTTGCCTTTTTCCGGGTGAAAAGTTTCGTAAGAATTTTCGCCGAGAAGATCTTTGGGTTTTATTTCCAAACCCAATTCTTCTTTGGCTTCTCGCACTAGGGCCTCTTTTTCACTCTCTCCTTCTCTCAACTTTCCTTTAGTCAAAGTCCAATGACCAAAAACATCGTGAACCAAAGCTATATAAATTTCATCTTTATGGTGAGCGTAAACTACTGCTCCTACCAAAGTTTCTTTTGTGGCTGGTTTTTGGCTAGCGCTTTTATCGTCTTTGCCCGGTTCTCCCATTTCTTTATAAACAGCGCCCAAAACGCCATTTATAAACTTGCCGGAGGTTTCGCCACCAAATTTTTTAGCTAATTCAATGGCTTCGTTAATGGCCACTTTTGGGGGCACTTCGCTTCTGTCGGAAAAAAGCAATTCATAAAGACCAAGGCGCAAAATATTTCTATCCATCACGCTTATTTTTTCAATAGGCCATTCCGGTGCGGCTTTTGAAATAATGTCGTCAAGATCCGATCGCTTGGAAATCACTCCGTTCAAAAGTGATTTCATAAAATGCTCACATTGAGCTCCGGGAGCAAACTCCAAAGCATCTCTTTGAAGAATTTTTTCAGGCTCTATTTTTTGACCACTAAAATCCCACTCATAGAGAGTTTGTAAAACTGTTGATCTTGCAAGGTGCCTGTTTGCCATAGTTATGGGATAAGGGACAAGTATTATGTATTATGGTTTAAGAATTTTTTCTTTTCCATAATACTTAATACATACCCCTTAATACAATACATTTTAACTCATTTTCAAATTACTCACCAACCCTATTTATTAACTTTAGCCTTTTCCTTCGCTTTCTTCTCTTTTTTGGCAATTTTGGAATGGACATCTATTACCTGTCTGCCTTTGTATTTGCCACAAACTTGGCAAACAGAATGCTGGGCCTTTGGGCTTCCGCACTCTTTGCACAAAGTCAAAGACGGCGCCACCAATGCATGATGGCTCCTTGTGTTGCCCGTCTGGCTCCTGTTATGTCTCATTCGAACTACCATGGTTGTATATTATATTATTTTATGGATATCGTCAAATTTTTGCAAAAAGACTTGCGGTGGATTTTGGAAAGGCCGAATTTTTTTAGAAATTTGTAATGAAGAGCTGTACCATAGCCCTTATGAATTTCTAGGTCATATTGGGGGTACTTTTTAGCGAGGCGGCACATCAAGCGGTCGCGGCGGACTTTGGCGACAATGGAGGCGCAGGCAATAAAAACATCTTTTTCATCACCTTTTATTATTGTTTTTTGGTTTTTATATTCTTCTGGTGCTTTTAGCAACCCATCCAATCTAATTTCTAAATACTTGCAATTAACCAAAAATACACGATCGTGAAAATCTGGATAATCCGTTAAATTTTTTTTAAGAGATTTATTTATACCAATTTGAGTAGATTTTGAAATACCAATCTTGTCTATTATTTTGTTTGATATATGAGAAACAAAAAAAGAAATTTTGCCAGATTTTTTTAATACCAAAAACTCACGATATATTGTATATCTTTTGTTTGGCGAAAATTGTTTAGAATCTTTTATTTTGCCGCCAATTATTTTTATTAATTTATTTCTTAAATTTTCTGGTGCCAAAAATGCCGCCAGTGTTAATGGCCCTGCCAAAGGCCCCCTCCCCGCTTCGTCTACACCAATTACATATTTCATACTTTATATTATAATGCCAATATGAAATTTACTCATCTACATACCCACAGCCATTATAGTTTATTGCAGGCCTTGCCGAAGATTCCAGAACTTATAGAGGCGGCCAAAAAGGAAGAAATGGAAGCTTTGGCGCTTACTGATAATGGTAATATGTACGGAACCATTGAGTTTTATAAGGAGTGCAAAAAAGCTGGTATTAAACCAATTATTGGGGTTGATGCTTATCTCGCCGGCCGTACTCGTTTTGACAAGCAAGCCGGAATTGATAAGGACAGATTCAGACTTGTCCTGCTTTGCAAAAACGAAAAGGGTTATAAAAATCTTTTGAAACTGGTGACCGCATCCTATTTGGAAGGATTTTATTATAAACCCAGAATTGACTTTGAAATTTTGCAAAAATATTCGGAAGGACTTATTTGTATTTCTTCTTCTTGGGGCGGAGATATTTCAACTGCTCTGCGAAACAAAAATGTTGAATTGGCGAACGAACTTGTCCAAAAATATAAAAAGATTTTCTCTGATAATTTTTTTATAGAAATTACAAAACATCCAGAACTTGTTGGGCATAATGAACACATGAATGTGTTGGCTAATTTTGCTAAACAAAATGAAGTAGGAATAGTAGCTTCTCATGATGTTTATTATATTGCACCGGAGGATAGAGAAGCTAAAAATACTTTAATGGCGGTTTCTCAGGGGGCTCCGCAAGGTGGTGGCGAGAGAGGAGCGTGGGACGAGGAAGAGGATTTTTCTTTTTTGTCGTCGGAAGAAATTAAAAAAAGATTTGAAGATATGCCAGAAGCAATTTTCAACAACCAGAAAATAACTTCTCTTTGCAATTTGGAACTGGAATTAGGAAATTGGATTCTTCCAAATTATGTGGTAGAAAATGGTTTATCTCACGATGACGAATTAAGGCGCTTAACCTACAAGGGGCTGGAAGAACGCGGTTTAGAAAAAACTCAAGAAGTAATCAGTCGCATTGAGTACGAACTTAAAGTAATCAGTGATAAAAAATATTCACCTTATTTTTTGGTTGTTAGCGATTTATTAAGATATGCAAAAGAAAATGAAATATTAACTACTACTCGCGGTTCTGCGGGTGGGTCAATGGTTTCTTATTTAAATTTTATAACCACAATAAATCCAATAGAATTTAAGCTGCCATTTGAAAGATTTCTTAATCCATTTCGGCCAAAGGCGCCGGATATTGATATGGATATCGCTGATAACCGTCGAGATAAAATGATTGAATATGCCAAAAGAAAACATGGTGCAGATAAGGTGGTTCAAATCGGAACATTTGGCACCATGATGGCCCGCGGATCGGTGCGCGATACTGCAAGAGCGCTTGGGTTTGCTTATACCATCGGGGATAGGATCGCTAAACTTATTCCCATGGGTGCTCAGGGCTTTCCCATGACCATTGATAGGGCCATGGCAGAAGTACCAGAGCTAACTGAACTTTATAAAAAAGATGCTGACACAAAAAAAATAATAGACATGGCCAAAAAAATAGAAGGTTGCGCCAGACATATGAGTGTTCACGCCGCCGGTGTTGTAATTGCTCCCACACCCATTACTGATTATACACCACTACAATACGACCCAAAAGACAACACCCAAATTATCACTCAATATGACATGTACTCAATCACCGATGAATATGACGGTGTTGGTCTTCTAAAATTTGATTTTCTCGGAATTAAAAATCTTGCTATATTGGCAGACGCCGTGAAAAGAGTAGAAAAAATTGAAGGCATAAAAATTGATATTGAAAATATTCCTCTTGATAATAAAAAGACATTTGAAATGTTAGCTCGCGGCGAGACCATTGGTTTATTCCAACTTAATGGTGACGGTATGACACGAGCGTTGGTGGATTTAAAACCAACTGTAATATATGACATCAATGTAATGGTGGCCCTTTATCGTCCTGGTCCAATGGAAAATATAAAAGAATACACAGCTAGAAAACACGGAGAAAAACCCGTAACATATCTTCACCCCAAAATGAAGGATTTTTTGGAGCATACATTTGGGGTGTTGGTCTATCAAGACGATCTTCTTTATACGGCCATTGAAATTGCTGGGTATAGTTGGGGAGAAGTTGACAGATTTCGCAAGGCCATAGGTAAAAAAAATCGTGAAGAAATGGCAAAACAACATGTTATGTTTGTGGAAGGATGTCAAAAACATGGCGGTATGTTAGAAAAAAAAGCGGAGGAACTGTGGAATTTATTTGAACCATTCCAGGGTTATGGTTTTAATAAAGCTCACGCCGCTGGCTATGGAAAATTGGCTTACCAAACCGCTTATATGAAAGCCAATTTCCCGGCTATATATATGTCTGCTGTTCTGACGGCTGAATCGGGGGATGTAGAAAAAATCGCTGAAATTATAAGCGAATGTAAGCGGATGGGCATTAAGGTCTTGCCGCCTGATATAAACGAAAGTTTTTCTGATTTTACTCTTGTTAAAAAAGAGGTAAAAGATGGTAGAGAAACGATAAGGTTTGGGTTAACAACTATTAAAAATTTTGGTGAAGGAATTTCGCATACAATAACTGCTGAAAGAAAAACTAACGGCAAATTTAAATCTTTGGAAGATTTTTTGAAACGCATTCAAGACAGGAATTTGAATAAAAAATCTTTGGAAGCTTTAGTTAAAGCCGGTGCCTTTGATAATTTTGGCGAAAGGGGTCAAATGCTCGCCAACACGGAAACTCTTTTGGAATATAATAAAGAATCTGTAGGAAATGAAAATCAGAATTCTCTTTTTTCTGCAACGCCATCTTTGGATTATTCTCCTCTTCATTTGACTCCATCAAACCCGGCAACTTCGGCAGAAAAACTCGCCTGGGAAAAAGAGCTTTTGGGTTTGTATGTTTCAGGTCATCCCTTAGAACAATTTAAGGAAAAATTATTAGAACAAAAAATGACTATTAAAAAAATAAAGGAAAATTCTAAAGAAAATGAAATAGTAGTAGTCGGTGGTTTGATAGAAAATATGCGCGATATTTTAACTAAAAATGGCGAAAAAATGTTTTTTATAAAATTTGTTGATTTAACAGATGAAATTGAACTGGTAGTTTTTCCTCGCACTCTCCAAGAATTTTCCTCCGTCTTTGTTCCCGACCAATGCATAGCCGTCAAAGCTCGCGTCTCTCTCCGCAACGGCGAAAAAACTCTCATTGCCGAAAAAGCTAAAAAACTTTAATAAAGAAAATGACAAATTAGACGACCGTCTAATTTGTCATTAAGCGAGGCGTGGATTACTCCGCGCTTCTAAGGACTGAAAAGTCCATGAGAAAAAACATGAGAGGAATTGTTCTGTGGGTTTTCCTGTCTGCCCCCTCCTCCGTCTGAACCAAAATTACTCCATCCTTCTCAAATAAACTTTCTACCTTGAATACCAAATCATTGACATTCGGTACATTAACCATTGCTCCCGGCAAAAGCATTTGCATCTTTTCAGGTGGAAGAGGTTCCATCAACATGAATCTCTCGACCGGATTGTTGTTTGCATCTGGCACTTTAGTCCTAAAAAATGCCAGTTTCCTGGTGTAACCCCTTGTGGTACCAGGATATAGAGCATCGTAATTGACCCAAAGATCGCCAGTGTCGTGGTCTTCACGAACCTCGCTGGCAAAGTACAGATCGCCCTTTTTGTAATGGCGATAAATGCCAGTCTTAATGTCATTCATACGAACCTCCTTGCATATATTATCACTAAAACCAAATTTTGCAACACCAACATTTTTTAATCTTTTTATTTTTTTTTAATATTTAATATTGTCTATTAATGTTTATAATTTCAAAATTAACCAAGATTTCACGGTCGTGCATTTTTGGTTAAATTATTTTAACGAAACAAACCTCTTTTTAATTTAAAACTTTTTAGTAACCAATCGTCATTTTCAATTGAATCAACCGTCATATAAATAACCTCCCCTTTTAATTCTAAATATTTTTTAAGAAGTTCTATAATTTCCTGACAATGATATGGATATACCCAAACACTATTTTGCAGACAAATAAAACCAAAACCTCTAATTATTCTTCTCAACTTATCACGATCTTTTCTTCTCATTTCTGATATATCAAAAATAATCACTCGGTATTTTTTGTCCCATTTAGGTGGTTTATTTTGTGATAATCCCTCAAGTTCATATTTTAATAAAAGTTTTTTGCCTTTTGGGGTGATTTTTAAAAATTTATGAGTTTGATCCTCCTTAATTTCTATCAGACCTCTTTCTAACAACCTTTTTATATTTTTGTTCATTTCATATATTTTTATTTTTGATCTTTTTCCACCCAAAGGAGTGTATTTCAATAACTGAACAGCATTTCCCATTACTGCCCCAATTGTTATCAACCCCACTGCTCCAACAGTAACTAAGATCGCTTTGCTAATGGAAATAATTTTTTCTTTAGTTTCTTCTTTCATTTATATAATAATATCTGATTAGCCAAAAATGCACGATCGTGAAATTGTGGATAATAATACAAATAACAAAAAAGAAGCGAATAAAGAATTATAAAAATAAAAGTATAAAAAATTATATAAAAAAAGAAAAGCCCCGCACATACTCGGCGCGCAGGCGCTTTTCGTGCGGGAACTAATTCAGGAAAAAATGATTGAGAGAGGAATTTTGCTTCCGTCAATTGTGGTCAGATGGCACTCTCCTCTTTTTAGACCACTCATTATTCTAATGGCCTTACGAAGCAGGCTTGCACAATCTTTCCCAGAGGAAATTTCATGCAAAAGTTCCAAATCTTCCGTACCAAGATCGAGTGTAACTCTTGTCTTTGGCATTTTCACTTTTGATTCCAGCATTGTTTTCTCCCTTATTAATCTATAACATTATAAAAATAAGTCAAGATGTGTTTTAATTTTGCAAAAGCTGGTATTATTTATACATATGAAAAATGAAAT